>ERZ772953.1-NODE-1-length-178232-cov-7.671215_pt1 | contig 178232 bp, 151 predicted proteins | sample MGYA00580685_ERZ772953 | MGnify/ENA primary metagenome ERZ772953 (study PRJEB29015, sample SAMEA2738080) | human oral metagenome | biome: human oral; feature: human-associated habitat; material: saliva | place: China | collected 2209 ...
CCCCAAACCACATACGACCCCACCCACCAACACCCCACCACCATCCTCCCACCCACCAACAAACCCACCCCCAGACACCAAGCAGGACAAACCACCAACCCCAACCCCTACCACACCGGCGCACTCCAACTCACCAGCGGAACCCGCAACCCCACCAACAACACCATCACCACCCAAACCATCCAAACCAACGACCAAAACGGAAACCACACCCAAACCCCCAACATCTACGAACCCATCTACAACCGCAACACCACCATCCTCACCATCAACACACCCCAAGAAGCAACCACCTACCAACAAAACTTCATCACCTACGACGAAACCACCGACACCCACACCACCAACTGGACCAAACTCAAAAACCTCGGCATCGACATCGTCACCTACAACGAATGCAAAGAAAACTGGGACAACGCACCCAACCCCCAACACCAACTCGGATTCAACTGGCACGGACTCGACCACACCACCCAAACACACATCCTCAACCCCGACGCAATCATCGGCTGGGTCAAATACACCACCGGAGAACGATACGCACCCTACAACGGTGCACGCGACGGAGCATACTAACCTGATATACCACCCATAGGCGGAACCACATAAATCTCAACCAACCGCCAATTTTCGCTATAAACTCATGGAGGCATAAAATGGCTAACAGTAAGATTCACGTCCGTCCCAATGGTGAGCTCGGGCGGTGCTCTGCGAAGATTAAGTGCGACTATGCCGGTGAAGGCGCCGTCCACTTCGAAGGACCCAACGCCAAGCAAGAAGCTGACAAATTCCTCGAAGGCATCAGCGCCTACGAACACTACAAATCGGTCACCACCGAAGAACTCCGTGAGTCCAACCCCGAACTCGCTGTAGCATACGGCATCGACCCGGACATTGCCGCTTTCGTCGAAGGAAAGCCTAACAAGTACTCCGACAACCTCGCAGAAGATACGGAGCAGGAGCAGACCCCTGCACAAGAACAGCCTGTTGCAGAAGAAGCACCTATTGAAACTGCGCCTGCGCCTGCTGTTGAACCGGAAGTTGTAGAAGAGCCTGCCCCCGAAGCGGAAGTACCTGCTAAGCAGACTTCTCCCGTACCTTCGACTGAACCGACATCAGTGGAAGAGCCTGAACCTTCTACTGCCGATGCAAAAGACAATGATGCGGTAGGAAATGTAGAAGCACCCGATGATGAACATACACGGGAGCTGGGACCTGGGGAATTTACTCTCTGGCGTAGAGCGTACCGTGAACGGTTGGCGAACGGCGAACCGCTCACCCCACGCGACCAGTTTGCTTACAACAACTCTTTTGCAATTGCCTACATGATTGACCATGAGCTTGGTGGGGAATATCAACTGCGCGATAACTTCAAGGAGATGATGAAACTTCCTGATGGTAGTATTCCTCTGAGTATGGTCAAAATTCGTAACGCTGGAATCCGAGCCGCCGCAAAACCTGACTACCAGGAGAACCTAGCGAGCACAGTCCTGGAACTGAACCCGAGCACCTTGAATGAGCTTGACCCTCACGACCCCCAAGACATGCCCTACGCCTATGAATTGTGGAACCAGGCAAAAATCGCAGGGCGCGGCGGGAGACCGAGCATGATTCCTAACCCCGACGAGCTGAGAGCACATGAAGCTACCATGCAAGCATTGAGATATGCTCTCATCAAAACTGAATGCGCCCAGGAGAAGAAGAATGTTCAATTCGTTAGCGATGATGAGCTGAAAGCTAAAACAGCTAACCGAAAGGGTGACCCTTTCTACCACAGATACGGCTTCAAAAACATGGACGAAAAATACTGCCAAGCTATCGCAGACCGATGGAAGGAAAACCTGAAGCCTGGCGCATACATTACTCTTGGAGGGTTGGACTCGGAAGTTTACCGAGCTACACCCGATGGGCGTCTGGTAACCTCAGACGGTAAGAACTGGGGAGCTATCAACTATGAACATGGGTATGTGGTGAGCAGTGATGGTCTCAAATTTGATGGCGGTTTGAGGATTTACAAATCCGCCGAAGACTTGGCTAAAAACTCCCTACCGCTGGGAGACCCCTATCACGATGAGGCTATCTCTTCCGCTGACCCCGGATACTTCAGCAAATGGGAAAACGACGAACGATTCCAAGAAGGATACGAAGCTAAGCTTAAATCCAACGCCTACAAAGCTGAAAAAGGTCGCCGCAACCATGTAGCAACTCAAGCATTTGAAGCCGTGATGCCCACACTCGATGATGCAGACGACGCTTACTACAGGTTGAACCGGCATTTTGGCTACAAAAATGAGCGGTGGGAACAAGGGAAACAAGGAGAGCTTGACCGCCGAGCACTCGCACGTGACATCTCCAAGTTCCTCAAAAAGCAGGTAGACGAAGGCAGTATCGACTACGTACCCACTCTGAAAACTATCGCAAAATCACACGAGCCGTCTTTGGAAGAGTTGAAACCGAAGAAAACTGTGGACGATGCGCTGGGCAACGAAGGAACCATTGCAGAGCGGGCATCTATCAGAAATGCTATCCATGCTAAACGTATCCGTCTTGGCTCACACCGCGAAGCTTTTGCTGATACTTTCGACCCTCGACCTGGTCAATACAACGCGGTTTCGCACCGCCGCCGCTCATGGGGTGAGAAAAAAGTCCCCGTATCACTCGCGCAAAACGGAAACATCGTTTTGACCCGGCAGTCGTATGACAGCCTGCCCCAAGTTTGGGTTGTGGTAGACAAAGAGAACAACAAAATGGTTCGAGCAACTGACTACGCGTACCCTCAAGGTAAACTTGCGAAAGATGCAAAAGATGCAAATGATGCTGAAGCATGCCCTATCCCCGAGGAAGCTGTAGAGTCTATTATTGCTCACTACGACAGCTACGGAGATAACGTCGAGACCAAAACCTTTGACGAAGCCTTGCAAGGTACCCGTGGCGAGAGCTACGTCTGGTAGACCAAGCTAAAGCTCGCGCCTCAGAAATACCTCATACTCTCATCAGGGTGTGGGGTATTTCTGATATATACACAGTAGCCGTAAGGTGTGACTTTTTAACGATAAATGAAACCCTCTGCACTTGTAATTCATTGCAGAAGAAATGAGATGAAAATGGCTAACAGCAAGATTCACGTCCGTCCCAATGGTGAGCTCGGGCGGTGCTCTGCGAAGATTAAGTGCGACTATGCCGGTGAAGGCGCCGTCCACTTCGAAGGACCCAACGCTGTTGCTAACGCTAATGCTTTCCAAGAGAAAGTGGCAACCTACATTGCACTCCAGGAGTCTGGCGGGAAGCTTCCTGCCGATGCAGAGTTCGATGAGGACATCGTTAAGTTTGTGAATGGTCAGGCGAACAGCTACTCCGGCGCAGATTTCGATGGGCGTAAAGCGTCAAAGCCGGACACTCCGCTGAATAAGCAGGAGATTGCTGAAATGCATGAAAATATCGCTCAGAAACTTCAGCGGCAAGAAGACCTGTCTGAGCGTGAAGAAGAGATTCTTGACCACACCTTTAGCTACGATGCGCTACTGGAACGTGAGCTCGCAGAAGACCCTCGTAAATGGGACGAAGATGAACATGCAGAACGCTTTGTTGGGGGCATCGTCAATTATGCAGAGCCTTCCAATGTCTTGAATGATATGAACATTGGACTCGGTGTCTACGCTGGTTCCTCGCCTCTGCGTCAGCAAGCTCTTGAAGATGCACTCACCATTGCAAAAGCCAAGGAGCTGTTGAAATACGACCCGGAAGACCTTCCGAATTACTCGAAGCTCGCTAAAGAATCTGCTGAGGAAGGTTACGACATTAGTGACCGCCCCGCACTGGAGAAGTACAAGTACGAGATGAACTGCCAGCTCCATGAATATGCTAAGGAGGTGGAAGAGTCTAAGTATCTGAAGGATATGGTTGAATACCCGTCAGATGAGACTGTCTTGGCTGATGCGCGCAAAGCTGATAAGCACTCTCTCTTTGACGTACCTGTCCCTAACCCGATTTTTGCTTCGTCTAGCGAGCTGAAGGAAGCTGAAACTACGGCTAAGCGTTGGAAAGAGCGTCTGAAGCCGGGCGCATACATTACCTACGGCAACATGGATGCGATGGTGTACCAGGTCACTGAAGATGGGCGCTTGGTTACCCCGGATGGGAAGAACTGGGGAGCTGTCAATTTTGAGCGTGGAATTGTCACTGATTTTGCGGGCGAGGAAATCCATCGCGACTCAGGTATCAGCATCTACGGTTCCGAGGAAGAGCTTTGGGAAGAGTCCACCGTGGCGGGTCGAGTGAATGCCAGTACGTACAAGAATTCGGCAGACCCTGGGACTATTAGTAAGTGGGAGGACGATGACAGATTCTGGCGTGCGTACAACACGCTGACTGCTGAGGAGAACTATAAGTCTGAGGTGGGTCACAGAAACCGGATTATGGCTACCGTGGCGGACAGGTTCTTGAGTGACAAGGCATCAGCTCAAGATACCTACAACATGCTGAAGAAGGACCTTGGGTACACCAACGATAAATGGGAACGTTACACTGAAGCTGGAGGAATCAATCAAGGACCTGCCGGTCAGCGAGTTTTGAAGCGTGAGATGAAGAAATTCATCGACGCTGAGATTACAGCAGGTCGGTTGAACTACGACGACGCATCAGGACGGCTTGTGAAGGCTTCTAGGGGCTCGCTCGAAAGCTACAAGCCGAAGATGACGGTGAAGGAAGCTATTGGTGCGGGTGGAAATACTGCTGAGCAGGTTTCTATCCGCAATGCGGCTGTGCGTAAGCGTCTTCAGCTGGGCAGTCGTCATGTAAAGTATGCTGAGCTGATGGAACCTAAACCTGGGCGTGATAACTCTACATCGCACCGCCGTCGAGCCTGGGGTGGAGAAAAAATCCCCTTCAGTAAGGTTGAAAATGGGAACCTTATCGTTGAACGTGGCGGCGGCAGAAGAGCTTACGTCGTAGTGGATGCAAAGAATGGTATTGCTGTTCCGGTTAGCAACAACCACAAATCTCTGAAGAGAGAACAACTGGGTGACGACATTCAACGTTCTGAAGACTGGACAGCATTCCCGGCACCTGAGCAAGCAATCGTGCAGGCGGAAACTCTGTGGCGGTCAGCAACGGTGAATCGGCATAGCGCGACTATCCGCTACTTGGCGAACCAGCCTAATAACCAGTTCATCATCTGGTAATCTACTCTGATTCCTGACGAAGGCGGAGCTTCACATTCCTATCAAATGCGAAGCTCCGCCTTCTTGTGCAGGTGGTAAAATAGGGGCGGTACCTCATATTTATCTTTGGAAGGAAGTTACTATGCCCCGCAACCGGCGTCCTATTTTTACCGCTTCAAGGCTAACCAAGGACAACACTCATTCACGACCCGCCGCCCCTTATTCCCCGCTAAGGGTTTCTTTTTGGGAGAATCGCATGAGGGAACCGCGTTCGGGGGCTTTGAAAGCAACCGGCGAGGCTTTGGCTAAGCGAGTTGGTGGGGATAGTACTGGCGCTGAGGCGTTGGCGGCTGTAGCGAAGGATTTGGAACGTACTACGCAAAGAATTCCTACTGCCTGGGAAGTTTTGCTGGCTGTCAAGGTTATGCTGAGTTCACCGTTTTAGCTACTAAGGAGCTTACTATGGATTTTGTTGATGAGAACGGCGTTGTCGATGAGTCTCTTGAGTACGTGACAGGTCTGCCGCTTGTCTACCTACAGCGCCTAGATACAGGGCTTTTTGACCTACGAGGAATTCATGTGTGGCGTGAGAAGCAATCCGAAGATACCTCTGAGGAACTACCGTCTACCACCGGAACAAACTATGCTGAAGAGGAGTTCTTGGTTCCTTATCGGCGAGCTGAGGAACCCACCGCATCTAATGCAGAGACCTTGGTTCTACGACCTGAAGCTATGACGCCCCTCTATTGGCTGATTTCTGAATACATCGCACCAAAGACTGCTGGAGCGGTATTCACTGATGAGCAGATTACCCAGATAACTCAGTACTTTTTTGGAGCAACTGAGGACTGGATGAAGCCGATGATTACTCGCACCGGCACGAGTGAAGAAGGTATTATCCGCGACGCTGATTACACAACAGCGGCAGAAATGCTAATGCTGTGCGTATCCCATTTCCACGGGATTCCTTTGGAAAGCCTTCGCTACTCTGTCGAGCAGAGGGAAGTCACCGGGGAAGAGGTCGCTAAGATTATTGATGACACCTTCTATGAAGATTTGCAGGTCGCTCTCAACGGGTGATAAAATTTTCTCAATATTCAGATTCAAACCAACCAATATTGTTGGTATCGCCTGGATATTGTTGCCGGTTTAGCTCAGTGGTAGAGCAACGATTTCGTAAGTCGTGTGTCATCGGTTCGATTCCGATAATCGGCTCTTAGGCGGGTAGCTTTGGATAAAACAAAGCTTGCCCGCCTTTTTGGTTACCAGCAGACATTCTGGGTATGCATGATATAGAATTGTGAGTGCGCACCAGCTAGTATTGCAACGGTTCCTTCATAGAGGGAAGCTTGTTGCACCTTCGCTCTTAGGCGGGGCTACCCCTGCGGGTTTCGTGCACATTTTTCATTCAGATTTCCTATGAGGAGAAAGATTCTATTGGCTAAGAACACTAAGCGTTCCATGAAGAAGGCTTTGACCGCCAGTGTCGGTTTGGCATTGGTGAGTACCAGCTCAATCGCTGGTGCGGCTAACGCCATTGCAACCAATGATGCGCAACCGCATAACTTCGAGGGCGCTGTGTCTGCCGAGACTTACGGCAAGACCACCCAGAACATCCCCGTTGATTATTCTGCACTTGATGAGGCTGTGAAGGTCGCTGAGGCGCAGGGTATTAAGGTGTCTACTGGTGAGACTCAGGAAGTGACTGTCTCTTCTATGACTGAGGCTGAGGCTAAGGTTGCCGAGGCTAAAAAGGAAAGCGCCGCAACCATTGCTAAGTTGCGCGAGGCTGTAAAGGCTGTAGCCGACAATAAGGCTGAGAACGAGAAGGCTGAGAAGGCTAACGCTAACCGCTCTCAGATTGAGAAGCAGATTGCTGACATCAAGGCTGAGAACGAGAAGATTGCCAAGGAAAACGAGGAAGCTACTAAGCGATACAACGAGGCGAAGGCGGCTTACGACAAGCTGTACGCTGAGCAGGTAACTAACGCTGACCCGTACAAGGCTATCCATAACGCTGACAAGCTTGCTCTGGACAAGCCTTTCGAAATTGTGGACAGCCCGAACAACCTTGTCTCTATTAACGGCAAGGCTCCTTCCAGTTCTAACGCTGACCGTAGCGATTTCCCTGATAGCTGGTCATCCGAGTACGCTTACCGCTTCACTAACCTTGACCCGAACAACCCCAACCTGACTATGAAGTATAAGGGCGTCGCGGTTGATAAGGAAACTAAGCGCCCGCTGGATGCTGAGGTGAAGATTCTCCGCTTTGTCGATAACCCGGCAGGTTCCCCGGTGAACGCCGATGGTTCCGCTAAGTGGCAGAACATGTATGATGTCTATTCTTCCTTTAATGACATTGTTGCAAAGCAGAAGGTATATGCTTCTGAGGTCCAGCTGACCTACACTTACAGTGATACTGGTGAGAAATACGAGAAGAAGATTTATGATACCGTTGGCTCTCTGAACGCTCAGGAAAATAACGGCACTGAATCCGCTGTTCGTTACGAGTTCACCGCACCGGGTAAGGGTGTTATCGCCACCTATGTCAGTTCTGAGTCGCGTATCGCGCCTGATGCTCAGAAGGTTCACGGTACTGCTTCTCAGCTGGTAGACCGTGGCTTCTACATCAAGGCTGGTTCGAACCAGGGCGGCGCAGTGTTTGACGAGAACGACGACGCGTTGAAGTACCTGGGTGTCACTTACCTGATGGAGAATGGTGGCACGTTCTTCTTCGGCACTACTGGCAATGAGGGTGTGCCTGGCACTGACGGTGTTATTGGTGACCCGCAGAACACCGGCGCTTCCCGCTACAGCGATTACTCAATCGACGCTTCCTACAACCACCTGATGTTGAGCGCCAACACTGTTGCGCCTACCGCTATTGCTCCGGTGAAGCCTCAGCTGAAGCCTCTGAAGCCTGTCCCTGAGCTCCCTCCGGTGGTTAAGCCTACCCCGAAGCCGGTTCCCGAGGTTAAGGTGAACAAGAAGGTCATTAAGCTGGCTAACGTTGCACCTGAGAAGACCGTTGCGAACGAGGACATTGTTATTCCTGCTGGTAACGATTTGCCGACTCAGACTGTCACCGGCAATACTGGGGTGAAGGCACCTGAGCAGTTCTCCATCACTGACCTCTTGGAGTACGCGAAGGACGGCGACGGCAACTGGCGTGCACTGGTTTCCATCACTGAGGATAAGCTCAAGGTTGTGGACGCTGACGGCAAGGACGTAACCAACCTCTTCGACATCAAGGTTGAGAAGGGTAAGCTTATCTCTGGTACTGGCACTGATTTTGATGGTCATGTCGCTGATGTGGTTACCGCTACCGCTAAGGAGCCGGGTAAGCTGAGTGTGAACACTTCTTACTCTCTCAAGGTGGAGTCTAAGTCCCTGAACGACTTTAAGGCTGACGAGATGCGCGACCTTGGTGTTGTGACCATCAACAACAAGCCTATCGTGACTTCCATCCACCGTGTGAAGGAAATTACTGGTCAGGTGAATAAGGAGCTGACGACTCCCGCATCTGAGGTGAAGCCGGGCGCTACCTTGCGTTGGAAGGCTCAGGCTAAGAACTCCTCCGGTGCAGACATGGAGAAGGCTGTTATCTCAGAGTTCCCTGATAACGCCCAGTTCGATATTGCTTCGGTGAAGTTCCTGAACACTAACGGTCGTGGTGTCGTGAACGGTAACACTTGGGAGATTGGCGAGCTCAAGGCGGGTGAGACTGTCGAGTTTGAGGTTGAGGTCACTCTTAAGAATGACCTCGATATGTCACGTGTCGCCTCTGAGGGTATTCTCAACACCATCGTGCTGACGAACAACCCTACCCCGGAAGACCCGACCCCCACGAATCCTCCGAAGGAGTGCCAGGTGAACGCCACCGTGGATGAGGATACGGACGGCTGTGACATGACGGTCACTAAGGTCACCCCTCCGCCGGTAACCCCCGAGACTCCGAAGCCTAACGAGCCCACTGAGCCGTCTAAGCCCGAACAGCCCAAGACGATTGAGAAGGTGACTGCTGAGACTGGTAGTACCGGTTATGGCACGGCTGGTCTTGATGCACGCACCGCTGGAGGTATCGGTTTGTTGCTTCTGGCTGGTGCAGGCGCAGGCGGTCTTGTTGTGAAGCGCCGCCGGGACGCGAAGGCATCTCAGGAAAGCTAATTACTGAGATGCTGATGCTTGTGCTACAATTGTTGTAGTGAGTGAACAATGGACACCCCCTCTACACGATGGTTGTGTAGAGGGGGCTCTCTTTTACCTGCTAGTGGCTAAGAGGAAGTTGATATACTTTTCGTGGTTAATGTTTTAAGTGCTGACCACGTTAAGCATCGGTTCACTCTTTGTCAGTGAGCTGATGATTGGTTACGGTACGGTCGTTAGCCCTTACCAGGGTTCACCTGTGGCGTGTATTCATTCCCGCCGTTCTTGAGGCTACTTCTACCCACATGAGGCTGGTTACCTGCTGGGTGTGACTAGTGGATAGGATTGGGAATGTTTATGGTTGGTAGTGCTTCCGCACCCACCGGTGCTGGTTCGTAGCTGGCTGAAAAGCCCCTACCCTTCTGCGAGTTGGTTGTCGCGGAGGATAGGGGCTTTTCTAGTTTGGCTGGTTATCCGATGGTGTTGGAGGCTCCGGGGATAGCCTGTGCACCTGCCTTGGCGTATTGACCGTGGTTCTTCTGCTTCACGTGCAGGATGATTACCTTGTTGCCGGTGTAGGCGGCGTTAGGCTGGTAATGCTTGAACCCTTGGATGCGGGTGTTGTAGTTTGCTTCGAGTGCTTGGTAAGCGGTTTCGATGCTAATCACTCGGAGCCCATTGTCGAGGATATCTCGTTCGTTACCTTTGAGCTCGGGGGATACCGAGGCGTATTCCTGCCCGTCATCTGCGACGTCGTCCACGATGATGTACTGAGAGTAGTTACTCTTAGCGAGCGCCCCATTTTCTTCCTGGCTGGGTGCCGGTTGGATGAGGTACCGGGTCTGGTTTGCGGCGACGATACTGGTTGCAGAGATAGTGGGTGCGGTCTTGAGAGCGTCCAGCATCTCTTTCAGCTTCTGCTTATCCTCATCGGTCGCTTCTTCATTGTGGGCAGGGTTGGGTACTACCGGGGTGTCAGCTTTAGCTTCTTCTTCTGCGGGGGTGTCAGCGTTAGCTGTCGTGATGGTGCCGGGGGTCTGTTCCTCGGTTCCGAGCATGCCGGTGGAGTAGTCGTTGCCCTGTGCGCGTTTGGGGTGTTCTGCATCGCGGCTCGGTTCGAGGGTTACCGGTGCCGTGGGTGTGGGGCTGGCAGTATTAGTGGATGTCTGAGTAGCTGTTTCGGTCGGGGTGGGTGTAGTGGCAGTGTTTGCGTTTTCTGCACTACAGGCGGAGAGGGTGAGGGTGAGAGTTGCGAGGGTGAGGGTGGCGAACTTTTTCATAAAGTATTCCTTCATCGGCGTTATTGGCGGGCAGTGTCCTTTCTGCGGCAATTGCGTGGAAAGGAAAGTATTTTCTGCCGTGCCTTAATTTTAGAGCATATCGGCTATGATTGGGGGCATGAACGATGATTATGAAGTTGCGAACAAAAAGACTACTGCATCGAACAGGTCAAGGAATAAGGTCTCACGGCGAGCGCTACTGGTTGGTGCTACTGCCGCTGGTGTTGGTGCGGTAGCTGGTGGTGGGTTGTTGTGGTGGCGTCCTTTTGTGGGGTCGGATGGTTCTGTGCGGGTTCCTTATACGGCTGTGCATCGTGATGCTGTGCCTGTGGGTGTTTCTTCGGCTGGTGAGCCGGTGTATCAGCCTGTGGGTGATTCTGAGGGGGAGAGGATGCAGGTGTTGGATGATTATACGTTGTATGCTCCGATGCCGTCGGAACAGGTTCGTGACCGGAAAGAATGCAACAATAAAGCATCCGGTATCATCCCTGCGGGGGTGCCGGGCTTCGGGTGGCTTATCCCTGAACTGGGGGTCGGTACCAAGGTGGTTGCGAGCGGGTCGTCTGCTGGGCGGCTAGTATTACCGGTGACCACCGATGGTTCCGGTGTCTGGTATGCGCAGTCTAGCCCACTAACTGCTGTGGAGGGTTCTACTATTCTTGCGGGGCATGTGAATCGTCGGAATTATTATTTGTCGCCTTGGGGGTATTTGCATCGGTTGCGTGGGTGTGAGCGTTTGTTTTTGGGTGATGGTGTTGGGGGTGTGTCTGAGTGGTGTGTTTCTGATGTTTTTACGGTGCCGCAGAGTGAGTTGGGTGGGGTTGCTGGGATGTGGGACAAGGGTGGTGTGCGGTCGTTGTGGTTGGTGACGTGTTCTGGTCGTCAGGTGGGGGAGGATGGTGCCGCCGCGTCTGGTAGTACGTTTGGGTTTGGGTATGAGTATAATCTCGTGGTGCGGTGCGTGCCGTGTGTGTGATTTTGTGGGCAAACGAAGGTAGAATTGGTGTGTTAAGTTTTGTATTTTTTGAAGGGTGAAAGTTATGGCTTTTATTTTGACTCCGTCTCGCCGTCAGGTTCTTACTTCTCCTTGTGAGCTTGTGCGTGAGGTTTTGGGTGAGCGTGTTGAGGGTACGTTTGATGAGGTGGTGAAGCCTCCGTTTACTTTGGAGTCTGCTGGGATTAGTGACCTTGATGTTTTGGATAAGCTGAACATTGAGGTTATTGGGGAGAACGCTACGGCTATTTTGGGCCTTGTCCGTGCGGAGGGTGACCGTTCGTGGGATGAGTATGCGTTTGCTGTGGCGAAGATTTATGCGTGGGCGGCAGAAGAAGTATACCGGCGCGATAGAACTTTCGGGTTGGCTTCGTCTCCTGTTGATATGTTTGCTAGTGTCGGTCTGATTCGTGCTTCGGTGCCTGTTTCTGATGAGCGTGCTTCTTCGTTTGAGGGTATGCTCTGGTTGGGCTTCTCTAATTTCATGGTTGCTCGGCAGGCGTTGGGTGCGGAGAAGGCGGCATTGTTGTATTGGGAAGCTTTTGAAGCTCGCCGTAAGGGGCTCTCTACGAAGGAAGGGTAAAGCCGATTGTTTACTGGTTTGCTCCGTGTTGTACGTAAGGAACAGGATAAAGGTAAGGTTCGCAACCCGAAGCCTGTGGATGAGGTTCCTTTGGTTGAAGGGGCTTCTAACCAGGTAGATACTACGATGATTCGGACGGTTCCTGCTGATGTGAGTCGTGTGCAGTCTGGTGGTATTGGGACGGGTGGCTCGGGTGGCTCTCCTCTGATTCGTCCGTTGCAGTTCTAAGCGTCCTGCCTTTTTTTGTTTGGGTGCCCTGCGGGTCAGCTATCTAAGCTGGCGTGCAGGGCACCCCCTTTTTTGTGGCGGTGGTTGCAGTGAGTGAAAATGCGATAGAATGAGTGAGAAACCCAAGAAATTTTTTACCCCTACGTGTCCACCACGTGAGCGCACATGAAGAAAGAAAGCAGGTCAGTATGACTGAAACCGCTAACGAACCCGAGCAGGAAAACACCACTAAGCCGTGTAAGGCATCCGGCGAATGCCCGAAGAGTGGCAACCACAACACCCACGACAGCGAAGGCGTGAGTAACACCCAGCCGGAAGCCACCTGCACCCAGTGCACCGGCAACACTGAGACGGAAGATGTTACTGGCTCACTCAAGGCGCTCCTCGACGACCCGGAAAAGATGCACACCATCCACAAGCACACCACCGTCTTCACTGTGGCGCTCGCCCTACTCATGCTGTCTCTAGCGGTGGGTATCGGCTTTGCCCAGTTCTACCTCCGGCAGGGCGTCACAGACTACACCGAAATTCTACCCCGCACCATCCTGATGGTCGGGTGGTGGTTCGCAATCCCCGCTGTCGGCGGCATCCTCATCGCAATCACCAGCAACATGAGCATCCCGATTCGTACCCGTCTCAAGGGCATTTTCAAGGCTTTGGTGTACGTCATCATCCCCATGTTCGCCCTCGGTACCATCGGTGGAACCCTCCTCGGTACCGCCCTCGATGACAAAGCCGCTGGGCTCATCAGCGACACCAGCCTCATCTGGTCATTCATCCTCGGCATCACCGTACTGCTCTCCCAGCTCCTCACCAGCCAGTTCCTCCTCAACCTCGCCGGAACCGTCTTCAACCACGAACTTCTCACCACCCGCAAGACCAAATAACCAGCCCGGCGAACACCACTAGAGGCTCCCAGCCCCTGTTCCACATCTGCACCACACGCAGGAACAAGAACAGGTCGGCGGGAGCCTCTTCTGCTATTCAAAACACATGACAGTCTACGTATTCGACAACCCCCTACCCACCAACAACACCCTCAACCTACTCGATGAAAAAACCCAACAACACCTCAAAAAACTCCACCAAAAAGGACTCATCAAAACAATCCCCCACAAAACCACCACCACCATAAAAACCATCAACACCAACACCTACCTCGGACTCACACAACAGCCCCAAAGCTACACCCCGCTACCCACCACGACACACCCCAACGGGCACACCGTAATATCCCTCTTTGCAGGTGCAGGCGGCTCAGCACTCGGACTAGAAAAATCAGGCTACACCATCCACCAATGCTACGAACTCGACAAAACCGCAGTCGCAACCCTCAACACCAACAGACCCACCTGGTGCACCGCACCTGAAGACATCACCGTCACAGATTTCACCCATCTCAAAGGAACCATCGACCTCATCGAAGGTGGCTTCCCCTGCCAACCGTTCAGCCATGCAGGAAACCGAGAAGGACTCAACGACACACGCGGCACACTATTCCACCACTACCTCCGAGCAGTACACGAAATAGAACCCAAAGCCTTCATCGCAGAAAACGTACCCGGACTCCTCACCAACGACAAAGGCAACACTTGGAAAACCATCCACCACGCCTTCACCCAACCTACACCCACAGGAGCCACATACACCATCCACCACAAAGTACTGCGCTCACATTGGCTTGGGATTCCGCAGAAGCGTGACAGGCTCATTATTGTGGGTATCCGTAATGACCAGCGTGACCCGGCTGGATTTGAGTTCCCGGTCGAGCAGGAGCACGTCGTGACTTTGCGTACTGCGTTGCAGGGTGTTCCTGAATCGGTGGGGGTTTCTTATAGTGATGCCAAGTATGAGATTATGCGGCAAGTACCTGAAGGTGGCAACTGGAAGGATTTACCCAGGGAGCTTCAGATGATGCTTACCAATGGGAAGGGTGGGGTGGACGGGTCGTACTCTGGCACGGCGAAGCGTTTGGCGTGGGATGAGCCGTCACTGACGATTCTGGCGTCTCCTGCTCAGCGGAGGACGGAGCGGTGCCACCCGGAGCATACTCGACCTTTGACTGTTCGTGAGGCGGCACGTGTGCAGACTTTCCCTGACGATTGGGAGTTTGCAGGAGGTGTGACTGCCCAGTACCGGCAGGTAGGCAACGCTGTCCCTCCTAGACTTGCATATTTGGTAGGGAAACAGGTGGAAAAGCACCTTATCTAATCGGGTTGTTGCGTGCGGCTGGAAAGTTGTGCTATAGTTCTTTTATTGCGGCTGTAGCTTAATGGTAAAGCCTCAGTCTTCCAAACTGATTACGCGGGTTCGATTCCCGTCAGCCGCTCTTCGCGCCGTAGGTGCTTGGAAAGCTCATCCCAGCTGGGAAGCTCAAGCTCCTACGGTGCCACTTTTTGCATAAACAAAGAAACACCAAACGATTTGAGGAATCTCATGGAAGAAACCATCACTCTACGTAAGTTCACCTGCTCTGTCACCATCAACGACGACAAGGCAAACCCTGCAACCAGCCGAATCTTCGCTACCAGCGACCAGCAGGACACCATCAAAAAGTTCATGGGGGACGTCCTGGGCATCACCACTGACTTGGACATCAGCAACGAGCCGTTCAGCATGCCCCTGGTTGGTAGCTCGCCCGATGTCTACGCAATCATTGACGCATCCCCCACGGGTGACGGCTCCAGCTTCCCGGACGAAATGGTAGTCTGCGACTTGGATGTAAACTCTATCCCGCAGGCGCCGGAGACCCTGTATGACATCCTCTTTGGGTACACTGGCGCTGACCGTATCACCCACATCAACAGCTGGTACGCGGCGTTCAACACCCAGTAAAATTGTGCACAAGCGCCTCCCTGCTGTATAGTTGAGATGTCGCAGAGGATTGGGCACTCCCACGACCAGACCTCTGCGGCACCTGGAGTCGTGCCAGAGCTGGCTAGACGACTGTTGCCATTTTTGTTGGTATTGCGCGGATGAATTATTATTGACAGTATTGGGAGCATTATCAGTAGCTCAATGTGCTAGGCGGATAGGAGGGCGCGTTGGCGAAAAATCAGACCTACAGGGCGTTCACCGCACGCCCTTCTCACGTCCTGGATTTGAACGGTGAACTACTGGACGCCACAGCTATCATGACTGAGCTCACCTCTGAGATTCAAGGTATTTCTGCTTACGCCACCTATGTTGTTCGTAACGACATTAAACTTAGGTCAGAACTGGCGAATGTGAGTGCTGTTCAGCCTGCGGTTGCTGGTCGCCGAGCTGGTGTGACTATGCCTGACTTTTTGGCGACGGGTCGTACTGGTAACTCACGTAAAGAGCGTTTGTTTAGGCACCGTGTGGTGACCGAGTACCGTTCGTGGCAGGAACGCATTGATGCTGTAAACGGCGAGAGCTCTAAATACGTTTCTCAGGGCTGGAAGCGTACCATGAACGCCTCCGCACCGGCGTATGGTGAAGCTTACGTTAATCTGGGTGCGGTCGATAAGAGTTATGCGGTCATCGAGAATAACCCCACCGCTGACGGTGAAATTATCCTCAAGATGGTGATTCGCGGCGCATGGTATCGGCTGATTTTCCGCTTCGATACGGCTCGTTTTCCCGAGGGGAAAGTCACCTTACCGCTGGTGAAGGTCGAGAACAACCAACCTGTTTTTATCTTCACGGTCGTAACCGATAACCCCGTCGTACAGTTCTCAGGCGATTATGTCATCGGCGTAGATGTCGGTATCAACGATTACGCAACCGTGGTTGTCCGCAACACTGAAACAGGTCGCATAGTTCACGAAACCACCCTCTCCCAGCGTGTCCATTCTCTCTGGAATAGTGTTCGCGCATCTGAGAAGCAGGTTCGTTCCTTGCGCAAGAAAGCAAGGTCGCTCCTGTATGACCGGCAGGGTCATATGGCGGCGCTTGATGAGGCACAGTTCCACTGTGAGGCGGCTTCCCGTAAGAAGAGAGAACTTGCTATCCTGGCGGCACAGGAAATCGCCTACCTGTCGTACTTTTACGATAACGCTGTGGTTGCTGTTGAAGACCTCAGCTGGATTCGCAATACCATGCAAAACGGCAGATGGAATCGTGGTGAGCTCATCAAATGGCTCACCCATTACGTGACGCAGAATGGCGGCTGGGTCGTTGCCGTGAACTCGGCTAACACCTCACAGGTCTGCCACCTTTGCGGCACTAAAGTCACCCACCCCGTACACGAAATCTCCATTTGCCCTACGCATGGCGTGCTGGACAGGGACGTGAATGCCGCCGCAAACATCGCCGCCCGAGCCGTACCCAAAGTAGCGAAAGCACGGAAAACCCGAGCCAAAAACCGCAAACTCCAACCCAAAGTTGCCTTGAAAACCCCTATCGCCAGGGGCTCTTTGAAATACCCCGGCAGGGACAGAACGAAAAACTGCCCTACGCCAAAAAGGAAGAACCACCCCCGAATTTCCAAGGAGGTGATTCTTCCATTTAGCCCCGCTAGGGTACAGGCAACTTGCTTGGTGACCGGCGTACTAGCGGACTGTGGTGCACACGGTGCCACGGAGACCAGTCAGGCGGCTATCAAACAAGGTGGCAAGACCTGCAAATGTGGGTTATGTAGCCTTAATTGATACGCTTATTGGGCCTCACTGCTAATGAGGTAACGGCATTACCGTCGTTCGCAGGTTCGAATCCTGTCGGCTCCGCTGTCAGTAATCCTTAGCTGGGATATGACAAAACCCCGCAACTCTTCATTGAGTTGCGGGGCTTCTTTTTGCCCTCATTTATTCCTGGTTGGGGCTCTCCCGGACGGCGCCGCTTGTTTCAGCCGCCAGAATATTCGCCGCCGCCTGAATCAACGCTCCACCCAGGTAAACAGCCATAGCCCCAAACTCATCCTCACGGCGAGCACCATCCATCACCGCGAAAAGAGCCACGAAACTATACACAAGGAAAGTCACCAACACCAGCGCTCGTTGCTCTGCCGGTACCCGCACGCTACCCCATACCGAGCACATCACCACGCTAAACGCCAACAGGGGCACCACAGGGCTACCCAGCACCGTGGAAGCCCACAACCCAGCAGTCACATAAACCACAACCCCTAAGAACAGCGTCACCGCCTCACCAACAGGTAGAGCCCCTGCCGGTCGCCGCCGAAAAAAATCAACAAAAAACATCAAAACCGCACCTGAAAAAGACAAAAAATAACGCCACCCCCATATCAAAACCCACCCCTCAAAAACAGTGCCCCACCAGCCAGAATGGATACTATATAATGTTTTCCAGAGCAAGAAACCAGCCCACTAACAAAAAGGGAACCACACACTCATGAAACTCATCGAAAAAATCCTCCGCATCGGCGAACGAGCACACGAACGACACGCCAATCAACTAACCGACGCAACCCTGTCCCTAGAAGACACCTACGCCAAAATGACCGATGAAGAGCTTCAGGCGCAAACTGAGGAATTCCGGGAACGCCTAAAGGATGGGGAGACCACTGACCATATTCTTCCCGAGGCGTTCGCTGTCGTTCGGGAAGCCTCTTACCGCACGCTGAAGAAGCGCCAGTACCCTGTTCAGCTGATGGGCGGTATCGCCCTACACCAAGGACAAGTCGCCGAAATGGGCACAGGTGAAGGGAAAGCCGTATCAGTTGGGACACTCATCCCCACACCTGTTGGCGCTGTACCTGCCGGAACTATCCGACAAGGAGACACCATTTACGCTGGCTCCGGTCAGCTAACATGCGTCCTTGGAGTATTCCCCCAAGGCACCAAACGCGCATGGAGGGTAACCCTTGAAGACGGCAGATTCATTGACTGCGATTTGAACCACCTGTGGGACGTGCAGGCGTACGGCGAACGAAACTGGCGCACCCTCAACACTGAAGAAATGGTGACACTCCACAAAGAAGGCGTAGACCTCTACCTGCCCCGCAACGGCGCAGTAGCATTCGCACTAGGCGGCGTATCCCACCCCGCACGCACAATTGAGAACGTGCAATGGCAAGAACGCATCTACCTCGGATGCTCCTCCGCCACAGAGAACACTGAAGACTCCGACGCATGGACTGCCCTCAATAACCTGATTAGTCAGGGTATCATTACTCGGGTTGCTGACCGGCTGGACAAAGACCTCCACCACTACCACCTCGACACGAAGAAAGCACACGAGGTAGAGGGTAACCTTGCCGCCCTACTATCTCACACCATCGCACCTGAGATTACCGTCGGCATCTCCAACCCTGTAGGCTCTGCGGAACAGACCAAGATTCTACTCGCACACACAAAAAACGGATTCGACGTCGCCCACGAAGCGTGGTGCGAAGCTAACGCCGAAGCTATCGCCTGGTGCGCCCGCTCACTGGGTTATTCTGCAACCATCACCCCTTCAAGCGAGGACTCTGCGTTGCCCTGGTCAGTACGAGTAAACAAGAACCCCGCACCTCGGGTAAAAATCGTTTCCATCCGAGATACCGGTCGAGACGTCGAGCAAGTATGCTTCAAAGTCTCCCACCCCACCCACCTATTCCTCGCAGGTGACCATGTAGTAACCCACAATACTCTAACCGCAGTCGCACCGCTGTACTTGAATGCGCTCGCTGGTGAGGGTGCTCATTTGGTGACGACGAATGATTATTTGGCTCGGGAGCAGGCTGAGCAGATGGGGCGTGTGTTTAATTTTTTGGGGCTTTCGTGTGATGCGATTCAGGAGAGCATGGATTCTGATGCTCGTAGGGACGTGTACTCCTGTGATGTAGTGTATGGGACGAATAACCAGTTCGGGTTTGATTATTTGCGTGATAATTTGGTGCGTGACCCTGCTGAGCGTGTTCAGCGTGGGTTGAATTACGTGATTATTGATGAGCTGGATTCGATTCTTTTGGATGAGGCGACGACGCCTTTGATTATTTCTGGTGCGGCTGAGCTGTCTGAAGAGGCAGAGCGGTGGTTCCTTGCCTCCGCACACTTCGTGAAGACGCTCACCCCGGATGTCCACTATGAGGCGGATAAGAAGAAGCATACGGTCAAGTTCTTGGATGCTGGCTTGGATGAGGTTGAGAACTACTTCGGGATTGATGGGGAGCACCTGTTCGGAAAGCACAGCGAACTACTGACGTTCCTCAACGCCTCCCTTCAGGCGCATGCCCTGTTCGACAAGGACAAGGACTACGTCATCCTTAACGGTGAAGTGATGATTGTGGACACCCACACTGGGCGTGTGCTCCCTGGTCGCCGATTCAACGGAGGTATCCACCAGGCAATCGAAGCGAAAGAGCAGGCTAACGGCAACCTGGAAGTCGCTATCAAACCGGAGACCCCGACGACCGCGACCATCACCCTCCAGAACTTCTTCCGCCTGTACAAGAAAATGTCAGGGATGACCGGCACCGCCGCGTCCGAATCCGCTGAACTCGCAGATACCTACGACCTTGTCGTACGCACCATCCCCCCGAACAAACCCAAACAACGCATCGACCTCCACGACGAAATCTACATCTCCGAAACCGAAAAATTCAAAGCAATCATCAAAGAAATCCAAGACCTCCACAACAACGCCGAAGGAACCTACACCACCCACGACCACCAAACCCTACCCCTCGTACAACCCATCCTCATCGGCACCACCTCCGTCGCCGCCTCAGAACGACTCTCACACATGCTCACCCAAGCAGGCATCAGCCACAACGTCCTCAACGCAAAACACATCGAAAAAGAAGCACACATCATCGCCCAAGCAGGCAGACTAGCCGCCGTCACCGTATCCACCAACATGGCAGGACGCGGCACCGACATCCTCCTCGGAGGCAACCCCGAAATGCTCGTCCAAGAACAACTCACCATCCAAGGACTCACCCCCAAACACACCCCCCACGCCTACAACGAACAATACAACGCACTCCTCCCCACCCTCGAACGCCAAGTAGCAGAAGAAGCGCAACTCGTCCGCAACCTCGGAGGACTCTACGTCATCGGCACAGAACGCCACGACTCCCGCCGAATCGACAACCAGCTCATCGGACGCTCAGGACGCCAAGGAGACCCCGGAAAAAGCAAATTCTTCCTCTCCCTCGACGACGAACTCTTCCGACTCCACGGCACCCACGCACGCCAAAAACTAACCACCATCATGCAACCCACCCCCAACGAACCCCTCACCGGAAACACCCTCACCAAAAGCATCGCCGAAGCACAAGCAAACATCGACGGACAACACCGCACCCAACGCAAAAACACCCTCGAATACGACAACGTCCTCAACGCCCAACGCACCTGCATGTACAACGACCGAAACACCATCCTCACCGCAACCGAACAACAAATCCACACAACAGCCCAAAAATTCATCACCCACACCGTACAAAACACCACCCAAAACTGGCTCAACACCCACGGCACCCACCCCGACGACTGGAACCTCAACACCCTCTGGAAACACCTCCACACCGAACTCAACTGGACACCCACCATCACCCCCCAAGACATCCACGAAACCTACCCCAACCCCAACACCCTCACCGCAGAAACCATCACCAACGAACTCACCGCCGAAGCAAAACACCACTGGAAAGACATCACCACCAAACACCCCGACACCATCACCCAACACGCCCGAGAAGCAATCCTCCAAACCATCGACCAAAACTGGACAGCCCACCTCGCAAACCTCGACTACCTCAAAGACGGCATCGGACTCCGGGCACTCGCACAGAAAGATCCCAAAATTGAATACAAGATTGAATCCGCCGAGATGTTCGATGAGATGAACGAACAGGTGAAAAAAGAATTCACCCAGCTCGCACTCGGACGGCTCTAAACAAAGAAGCAGTGCTACCTCTCGCAAGGTGACACTGCTTCTTTCATAAATAATTTTAGTGTGGTACTATAGATATAAATCATTTCCCAGCTAAGGAAAACATCATGCCTAAAGACCCCACTAACAAACTACCCACCAAAATCCGAATCATGCTATGGCTGACCATTGCAACTTTCATCGCATCCTGCGTAGCAATCACCATCACCATTACCGGTGGAAACCCCTACGCATTCTGCGCATTTATCATCACCGGATTCTCCTCCCTTATTACCTGTCACTACGCAGAAATGTGGTACCGAATCCACAAAGCAACCCATACCGCCAAACAGTAGCAAAGAGATTTCAGGCACCACTTGAACCTAAGCTACAATAGAAGGACGTTACCAGCCCCACAACAGGCGGGAGGTAACGTCCTTCCTTGCACACAACCAAAAACAAAAACTACAGGAACAAGCCCATGAACAAAATCACCGAAAACAACACCAACGAACCCCTCTGGTACCTACAAAACCAACACACCCTATACAGCCAGAGCGCACCCAACCACTACGCCGAAACTAAATCTTACCTCTCAGCTCAAGCGCACACCTGCCCCTGCGGAACTAATGGGCTGAACCTCAACTCTAATTGCGCCCTCTGCCAGTATCGGCACTATTGGATGCACACAGCGGGATTTGCCCATAGTGTCTGGAACGAATATGCACCCACACGGACAAACCCCACCTGTTCATCCTGCCCTGCACAGCCCGCAAGCTTCACCCCTGGATGCGTCGAATGTGCCGCACGCATCAACAGCCAAAAGCCCAACCAGAACTATCCCGACTACTGCGACCCTCGCACACAAAAACAGCTCCTCAACGAAGCCGTTTGGAGCAACCTCTGTACATACTGCCATGCACCGGAAAACCTCTTCACTCCCGGATGCCACGGATGCCGTACACGTGCTCGCTTATTGAAGAACTTCAAAGCAACTAGTGTGTTGCAGTCCCTCACGGGCGTCTGTGACCACAGCGAAGAATGCTCTATCAATTGCATTTTCTGTAACCTTATTCAGGCTGGCAATACCCTCATTCCGAATGGCGAATACCGGCGACTATGCCATAATCATGAGACGGTGGCACCCTCTTCAGAGGAAGTAGTCGCAGTAGAGCAAGGGGTTATCTTCGAGTCCCCTATCCGCTTCGAGGATGTATGCGCTTGGAAGCCGCCTAAGCCTACTAAGCGTATCCCCAAGATTGTCTACAATCCTACAAAGTACGTACGCCAGTTCCCCGAGGCGCCCCATATGATGCGACCTGGACGGGCGACCCGGAAGCTCCAGCGGAAGCCTATCCCTGCGCTTCCCCCCGCTGGGTATTGCAAGTCTTGCGGGTGCGACAGCACTCTTTACACGGAGGGGTGCATCACCTGTCAAAATCGGCACTTTGCCAAATGGAGCAGAAAACAGCCCACGCTGTATGCAGATTGGTTTGACTATCAGGAGCTCACATCCGTGAAGCATCAAGTGTGCTCTTCCTGTGGTACGCCTATGCATCTTTATCAGGATGGTTGCAGTGCGTGCTTTGAGAGATACGGGCTTCTGCCACAGAACACTCTCATCAAGTACCCCACACCCCAGGATATTATCACTTTTACCAAGGCACGCTGGAAAGCATCGGAGAAGAGAGCTTTCAAGCAGATTTCCCATCTTCCCCAGTAAATAGGAAACCCCTACTACCAGATGAGTAGTAGGGGTTTCCTTTTCGCTCTAATCAGCCAAGACGTATTCTCGCTCCGATTCGTTGAATGCAGGGCGGTAGACGGGGCTCGGGTTTGTGAGCATCTGAAACACGTACTCTTCCAACTTGCGAGCTTTGATTTCTTCCTTGCGGGCAGAGCGTGCACGCTTCTTCATGCTGACCGGGTCGTAGGAGTCTCGCTGACTCATTTCGTCACGTCGCTTAGCGGCGTTACGGGATGCACCACGTGCGGCGAGCATGCTCTTGTAGGGGTTGAGGCGGAAGTTTCGGATGTATGCCGCCCAGGGGTTGTACTCAGGTGCGTTACCTTCGCGACGAACCATCTTAGGGTAGACGACGTTGCCAATAGCGAGGACATCGAAGAATACCTCACAATTAGCGCCTTCGCGGTCTTCAACCCAATCGAAGCAAGAGAAGAACTTGGAGTCGAGCTCGTCGCCTCGGTTCATCTTCTTCTTAGTACTTACCGGCTTGTCCACGATGATGAAAATATCCTCATCGCTTTCTTCCGTAGCTGTTCCGACTGCAAGCGAGCCGAAGTATCCGTAGGCAACGATTGATTCAGGGGAGAAACCTTTGCGTGTAGCTTCACTGACTACAGTTTCCCTCTTAGGGGTAGGGAGCGTTTTCATGTTTTCTCCTTTTTGAAAGGTGGATTCTGATATAAGGTTCAAGTCTTTGAACGTTTCTATAGTACCACACTAAGTAGGGGTCCGCAATGTGGGACTGGTTTGGAGTGAATTTTTATTCACTTGAAGTAGTTGCTATAGTTTGAAGCGAATCAATTGCCTTACTTTTCGTGATGTGAACAACTAGTGAAACGCCTAGTCGGAAACATTTTTCACGCCGTGCACGCTAAACCTTCACTTCAATGAAAAGTAACGCTATAGATAAACATTAACCTTGTCAGTGAAACTATACCAGTATTGGAAGAACACATGAAGCCTAGCAAGCTCTACGCGGTAGCTCTTGCAACCGCATCCCTCATCCCTACAACCTTCGCAGGCGCCGCCGAAGTGGGTAGCAACCCTTGGGATAATCATCATGGAGAAATCTCTCCTACTAAGACCATTGGTTCCAGTAACGGTAAGCCTTGTTTGACTACCGGATACCGTAACGTGCCCCTCAACCCCGACGGCACTACTGTTAATGCCTTCTGTTTCAATAACAGTAATGAGACTAATGAAAAACTGTCCCCCTATGCCGCTATTGATGCCTCCAAGACACAGGAAGACCTCTATAAGGTTCAGGACACTGGTATCTGGGGCGCTAACCAACAGGTAGCACGTGATACTTTCGCATACCAGAAACTTCCTGACAACACACCTGTGCTTGAGAATAGTCAGAACACTAACTCTCAGCACCTTGTATACAACCGCACTATCAATAAGTGGCTGACCGCCGAAAACGTGAACCGTAAGGGTGCTGGTCAGGAACTCATCCCTACCCTTACTGTAGACTCCTCTAACCCGAACCAGGAATACGTAGAGGTTGTATCCCGTGATAACCGCGCCCTCACCAGTGAGGCAACTCGCCGCCTCACTATGGGTAGCCGCCCTATGTCCCTGTGGTACCTAAAGCACCCTAATCCCTCTGGCGATAAGTCTCTAGCAACCTATGACACTGCTACAGGTCTGTGGACTTCGATGTTCCACGTCATGCAGGATGCACCTGCACAGACCTATTCCACTACGGCGACTATCAAACTGTCTGAGGACGGCTCCGTTCCTAATGTCACCGCTTGGGCTGGCAGTAAGGATAAGTCTCTACGCCAGAAGGTGAACTATGACACTGCATACTTCACCTCCGCGCCCGTTGAAGGTAAGACTCAGACTGTTGATGCTAAGAGCGCTCAACTACAGGCTGTTCCTGGTGAGAAGACTACCGCTAAGGATGGTCTGACCCCTGTAGACACTCCCAGGAACCACGTTTCGCCGTATTCTGCTGGTGACACTATTACGGTGCAGGCTTACTCGCGTGACATGGAGTCTGGTCGGGATATGCGTTATCCGGTTGGTCGTGGTCAGACTTTCCGGCTGGTGAACCCTGTTGAGGGTGTGTCTATTGATGCTCATACTGGTGCTATCACTGCTACCCGTGTGGCGGTTGAGAAGGCAGGCGGAACTCTGAACGTTCAGATTGAAGCAGACTGGACTCCTGTCATTAAGTACTCTTCGGGTGGTTTCATGGCTGGTATCCCCAACTTCGGTGGGCTAGGCGAAAACAACTACTGGCTGAACCTTGCATCTGGTACTTCGTCCGTGGTGGGCATGGCTAATGAAAACACGCAGATTGGTATTGATGAGCTCCGTCGCGGCAAGATTGAACACGCCCTGTCTGTAACGTTCCCCAACTACCAGCGTGGCGCATCTTTCCCGGCGAAGATGGCGGACGGTAATATTGATGCCACTAAGTACCCGGAGGCACCTCACGCTGGTCAGCGTTGGCGCTTGCCAGCCAACTTTGATACCGACGGTTATCTGCGTTCTATTGGTCTTGACGGGGATAAGATTCTTCGTATGCAGATTGAAGCCGCTAAGGAATATGGTGGTATCATCACCGACCGAAACCTCGCAACTATCGCCTTCAACTTTGAGTCCGGTTGGTCTTATGCTCCTGCCGCACGTGAAGGTAAGAACATTTATACGGATGAGACGGTTGAGGGGGGCTGGTTGAAGAAAATGTTTGACCAGCATCAAGGCAACGGGGCGTTCCCGTGGCAGGCAGTACAGTGGCTCCCCATGAACTACGCCGAACTCCCTGATGGAAGTAAGGGTGTTCAGGACACTACCGTGAACTGGGCTACCAACATTGCACCTAGCGACATGACGGTACGCACGTTCATACCTGACCGTGTACATGAGAACGGGTACGTCGGACACACCACTCACACTGGGCGTGATGCGCGAACACTCACTGTAAATAATCCCTTCATCACTCCTCTTCTAAGGGCACACTTTGAGGAAAGCCCAAGCACGATTTCTCCCCTCGCATCAGATAACGGCATAGTTGGTGGTGAAGAGCTGGGTATAAACATTGCCCCTGTGCGTGAAGGTGTATCATCTACATACCACCTGCCGGTAGCGGGAACCATCCCGACGGATGCCGGTAAGCGCTGGGCGGCTCTGGAAGATAAGAGCGACTGGGGTGGCACCGCTGTTCCTGAGACAGACCCGAAGAAGCAGATTATCCGCCAGGCTGGACGTGAAGACGTGTATGCCCTCGACCCGAAAACAAATAAGTGGTTCTTCGCGAAGGACGGCAAGAAAGACGGTTACGCCTACACAGCTATCCCGTACACCATCGGCGGCGTGAAGGAAGAGAACCCCTTGGCGGCTTCCGACTACCCGCGCCAAATGATTGGCACCACCAAGATTGTAGATGTACTCCTCAACGATTCTACTAACTTCGGCAATAACAACGGCACCACTCTAACCAAGGTGAAGCTGTACGACCTGCAAGGCAACGAAGTTACCGAGTACGATGACGGCATGGCGAAGTACAAGGTTGTAGATGTTCCCGGCAAGAACCGCCAAGGCATCGAGGTGACGACTTATCAGAAGCAAGGCTTCACCCCTACCGTCTCTTACTCTGCTGTCCGCTCTGATGGTGTTGTATCCGCTAAGGGTGCCATGACTCTGTTTATTGGTGGCACTACAGGTGACGCGATTAGTAACGCTCATAGGGCGGCTACCAATGGTGAAGCGGCTACACAGCCGGTAAACCCTGATTTGGTAGCCACCGAAAAGGGCGAACCCGAGGTTGCTAACCCTACCGAATTTACCGGCGGCGTGAACGCAGTCGAACCGGCAATCAATGAAATCCCCGAGTACCAGGGAGCCGCCAACGCAGTAGAAGCCGACACCAACAAGAAAGACGACTACACCGGCGGCGTAAACGGCACCGAACCTGCAACACGCGAGAACAACCCCGAATACCAGGGAGCCGTAAACGGAGAACCTGCGACCACCGAACCCAAACCCGAAGGAACAACACCCACCACACCCACCACCAAAGAAGAAACCACCACCCAGCCCACAAACCCCACCAACAACACAACCAACACCGAAAACCCCGCACCCACCAACACCAATACCCAAAAACCCACCCTCATCAAGGGCGGACACGAACAACCCACAACCAACAACACCCTCTGGGCAACCGCCGCAGGCGCACTCACCGCGCTCGCTGGTGCACTTCACCTTAGCCGGAAGAAGCGTAAAAGCTAAAACTCTTCTTCGGTCATAGAATAGAGCCCCGAGTAAGTACTATTGACCTACTCGGGGCTCTATTTTTGCATAAACCGCCTTTGAGTGTGATATGATATTCAAATCGACTTACTGCTGAGCGGCAGTAAACTAACCAAAGAAAGGCATAGACCATCATGATTCAGCGAATCATCAATTCCGTCCGCAAGGCATTCAGCAAGTACGACCGTGCAACCTACGAGTCGTTCAACCGACCTAACCCTGCATCTGCACTAGCTCGAAACAGCGGGTGGAAGAGCCGAAACAACAACGTCCAGGTCGAAGACAATATGCTTCCCTGGAGTGATTACCCCAACCTGGACACTGCCGAGGATAACACCCGGTAGATTCCGCATCATTAAGGACACATATGATTGACCCCAAGCAATCTCAGGAGATTGACATGACCTACGGTACTGAATTCATGCGAGGATTCCTCCTTGTCGCACCCGCCTGCACCCTTTTCTGGGCTGGCGTCGTGACCCTCGCTGTAGCAACCTTCAACCACTAGAAACACCAATAACCACAACTAACCACATTATGCACATTACAGCACACGAATACGTCCCTCTCTCTTTCTGGGGAGGGCTTCTTGCAGTTGTCGCCTTCACTACATTCCTGTTCGCTGGATACCAGGTTCTTGAAATCTTTGCCAACGATAAAGGTAAACGGCAATTTGCGCCGTTCAGAGTGCAGATGAAGTCCCTGACCGTCTTCACTATCCTCACGTTTATCTTCGGCTCTGCATCCGGCTACCTGTTCTGGAAGGAATCAACCGCTCGGGTAGTTCAGATTGGTGAAGGTCTTGGTACGACCATCGTTGTCGATGAAGACCAGCTCCGTAAATGGCGCGGAGACGAAATCGGAATGAACCTCGTCTACTCCTACATCGACGAAACAGGAACCCCCGTATTTAGGGATTTCAGCAACCCCGCCAAATCTGTTCTCCGTAAGTGCCCTCTCATCACTACCGAGAGGGAAACCACGCCGGAACTCGTGATTTTTGACCGGGAGATTGGGATGAAAATTACGCCCCGTTGCACAAACTTCACTACCGACGGGGAAAACGTTCCCATCATCACCCCCAAACCTGCACCTACCGTTTCCGCAAGTTCCACGAATCGGAGATAGAAGCCGCAAGGCGCCACGAACCCGATATACGCACTGTGTTGTGATTGTGGACTACCAAGCCGGTAGGAAGAATATGCCGCTCAGCAGATACCAATCCGCTGGGCGGTTTTTTCTGCACTATAAAGCAAAAACCGTCTCGTAGTCCCAAGCTATAGAAACCAGAACCACCACGACCCGCAAAGAAACCATGACCTACTACCACATCTCACCGAACATGACAGTGAACGACTGTGTTGGACCTGAAGGATGCGCCTACAAGAAGCAAGGCATCGAGCTAGAGCACTTCACCAGTCTGCGTGAGGCACAAGAGTACCTAGAGCTCTTCTGGGCAGAGCAGTACGACCCGGACATCCCTAGAGCAGAAATCACCAACCAGCAGGCACAACTCATCCCTGCCGTCGAAGCCGCAGGGTACGCCGCTGACACCCAGAAAAGAGCACGCTACAGCGAGCTACGAGACCGGTACGACATTATCAACCTCTTCCACCCGGAAGACCCCGCAGACGTACCCCCTGCACCCAGAGAAACCGAACCCTTCGAGCTCTGGAGCATCGAAACCACTGAACGTCGAACCCCCGCAAAAATTACCACTGCCGGAACAGCATCCCACCACCCCGGCAACATTCAGTGCGCCCAAAAACTCCTCAACGACCACCGCCAGCTCACCCAAGGACTCAACACCACCGCCAACGTCATCGCCGCAGACACCAAATACCCCTCCTACAAAAACCTCCTCGCCAACCACACCAAATACCTCAACCGCATCGCAAGCATCGGCGAGCGCAGATACACCACCTACCGAGACACCCAATACCAGCACTACCTCACTCAGTACACTCGTATGCTGGCGAAGCAGACGCCCACTATCTTGACCCGCCTGGCTAGTGGTGCTCCTTACAGCAACATTACTGATGCTCAGCGGGATGAGCTGTTTTATACGACCGCGTATATTCTTCAGAATCACCCTGATTTTAAGGATTGGGCTGAGTATCATAAGGTGCCGGTGAAGGACGGTGTGCCTACACCCTCTAACATGTCCCAGTTTCAGGATTTGCTTCGGCGGTGTGCTACTGAGCCTGACTCAAATGGTGATTACCTTCTGATGAGTAACATGCTTGACCGTGTTGATTCTGGTGATTTGGATTTTTCGGAGTTGGTTACGATTTCTTCTGCGCCTACTCCTGATGTGACTCCTGCTGAGGCTCTTGCGGGGACTACCACTGGGGATGACCCGGAGTTTGAGCATGATTTGAAGGCGCTTCAGTGGAATGACATTTTGACGCATGGTTTGGGGAGTTATACTCAGCAGGCGTTGATGAAGCGGTACCCGGAGGATGAGTGGGGGCATTATGGGCATCCTGCGTATCGCGGTATTAGGACTGTTGCCGCGTTGAGGAAGGCTCAGCCGGGTAATATTTTGGTGCGGAAGCTTCAGGATGGGAGTAGCCAGTATGCGGTTGCTCTTGAGAGTACTCCTGATGGTGTGCTGTATCAGACTGTTCCTTCTTATAGTGGTGATAATTCGCCGGTGGTTTCTGATGCTCAGCGGGCGTATGCTCTTTTTGCCGCTGGTGCCCGTACGAATGAGACTGCTATAGGTTTCACGCCCTTTACTAATGATGACCAGACGCTCCGTTTGGAGGGGTGGATGCCTTGGTAGCCACCCACCACCTTTACTGCCTGTAAAGCCGCCGTCCTCTTCAGAAGGGGGTGGGATGCTAGAACCCGAGTAGGGAACCTAGCACCCCACCCCCTCTCTTTTTTGTTTCCCCAAAAAGACTGAATCCGATATAGAAACCGAGTGCCGAAACACGGCAAAGGTTCAATACTCCCAGCCTCGACCCCCGAAACGAGCCGAGGATTGCGACCGGAAAGACAACTGAAGGAAACAAACATTTTGAGTACGAAAACCAACCCTAAAAAGACTATCCTTGCCAGCACGTTGCTGACGGCAACTATCGCAGGAGCAGTCGCACCGGCACTAGCCACCAACGATGCCGACAATAAGACGACCAAGACCCTTACCGCAGGGTCTACCATCAAGGTCTCTGAGCAGGAGACCATCAAGAATAATGCAGACACCCACCTTGACGGTGATACTGCGACCACTGAGGCGGCGCCTACTCTCCAGGGCACTGTCTCTGTGGATAATATTAAAGTGGCGCTCGCGCAGACTCCTGAAGAGGGTGCCCGTATGGGTGGCGCTACTGTTGGTTGGGGTGCTAAGGCGCAGGCGGAAGATAAGCAGAATCTTACGGGTGCGCAGGATGCGACGCTCAGTAATGGTAACGCGCCTACGCTCGCTGTCACGCCGCTCACGACTAGAAGCGGCTGGAAGCCTAGCTGGGGTGTTTTGGGTCAGGATGTGTCTAACCACCAGCCGAGCATCAACTGGGCGGCACAGCACGCCGCAGGTAGCCGCTTCTCCTGGATGAAAACCAGTGAGGGTACAACCTATGTAGACCCGACTTTCTCGAACCACTATACGGGTGCTCGTGATGCTGGTCTTGTGACTGGTGGCTACCATTTTGCGTTGCCGCCGCAGTCTTCTGGTCGTACGCAGGCTGAGATTTTCGTTAAGAATGGTGGCGGCTGGTCTGCTGACGGTAAGACCCTGCCGGGCATGCTCGATTTGGAGTACAACCCGTACCCGTCGCTTGGTAACACCTGCTTTGGTATGTCTCAGGGGCAGTTGAAGACTTGGACGTGGGACTTTGTGAACACGTACAAGCAGAAGACTGGTCGCTTCCCGACCATCTACTCGACGACTGACTGGTGGAACACCTGCATGGGTGGCACTAACGAGTTCAACGGGTTGCCTCTGCATATTGCCAACTATTCCTCGGGACCGGGCTACATGCCTGGCGGCTCCACCAGCTTCGACATCTGGCAGTTCTCCTCCATCGCACCCTTCGCAGGTGACTCCAACGTTTTCAACGGCTCGCAGGAGGAGCTGGACAACTTCGTCCGCAACGCAAACTACGTCTCCAAGTGGGGTAGTAACGGTAAGGTATCCCCGAAGCCGGTTACCGACCGCTCTGCACCCGCACCGGCGGCACCGAAACCTGCCGATAATGGTGACCGGTACTTCGGCAACGGCGGCTTCCTGAACATTCACAGCGGCATCGGTAGCTACTGGGCTAAGAACCAGGAACAGTACGGAACCCCCATCGGTCGTGAGCTCGCGTTGCCTGGAGGCTGGGCTCAGGACTTCACGAATGGTTACCGCATCTTGCACCGTAAGGACGGTAAGGGAGGCGCAGTCTACCTACGTGGAGCAATCGGTGACCTGTGGGTGAAGAACGGCAACGAGTACGGACGCTTCGGGTACCCCCTGACTGATGAATACTCCTTCCGTGAATCCGTCCAACAAGACTTCGACAGCGGAAAGAAACTGATTTGGTCAGCCAAGAACGGCGTACACGTCATGACCAACTTCAAACCCATCACAACCAAATGGCTAGAGATTGGTGACGTCCGCACCGTCGGAACACCCATCACCGACGAAATTACCCAAGGTAATACCACCTACCAAGACTTCCGCACCGAAGACGGTAAGGTCACCCGCCTCACCCTAAACCACGACACCCAACAGGTAGAAGTCACCGACCCCACCGCAAAATTCCAAGTCGTCAATGGCATCAAAGACTACCTCCACAACACCAAACGCAACTACGGTTCCCCCATCGAAAACGAACGGAACACCGCCCACGGCGTTTGGGAACAACGCTTCGAGACCGGACACGCTGTAGTCTTCTCCTACCAGGCAGGCGGCAAGTCTGTCTGGACACGTGGAGCAATCGGAGACCGCTGGCTCAAAGCAGGCGGCTCCGCAGGCACCTACAAGTACCCGAAGACCGAGGAACTGACCAAGAACGGCTACGTCTACCAAGACTTCGGCAATGGGCACAAAATGGTCTGGACTGAGAAGACCGGCGTACACAACATCTGGATGCCAGGCGCAATTGGTCAATACTGGGAGAAACACCAGAACGAAATTGGTGTCCCCGTAACCGAAGAAACCCACCAGGGCAACGGTGTCATGGCACAGGACTTCATCAAAGACGGACGAATCAGCCGCATCGTCTGGACTGAACAAACCGGCGCACACAAAGTACTCATCCCCAGCGCAATCGGCAATAAATGGCTAGGCTACGGCACTGCTGGCTATAACCAGATTGGCGTGCCCGTATCTGATGAATACTACGTCCACGGAGGCATGGCACAAGACTTCAAAAAAGGCGACGACTACTACATCGTCGGCTGGAAAGACGACGCACGCGCAGGACACCCCACCCGCATCATCCAATTCAACAGCCCCGTCGGACAGAAATGGGCACGAGAAGGTCACTGGGACGTCCACGGATTCCCGATGAGCGACGTAGTAAACAACCGCCACGCCACCACCCAAACATTCTCCAGAAGCGGCACCATCAGCACCATCACCGGACACACCGGCTTCAGAAGCGTAGGACACATCAACGATGCGCTCGCCGCCGAACCTGTAGTGAACCAGACTGACCGTGGTCAGCAGATTGTCGAGACTGCCAAGAGTGGTCTAGGTGGACGTTACGTTTGGGGTGGTAAGACGTTCAAATCCTGGGACTGCTCCGGCTTCGTGTCCTGGGTCTACGCACAGCACGGAATCAAGCTGACTCCCTACACGTTCTCGATGGTGAAAGAGCTCAAACCGACGACCAACCCTAAGCCTGGAGACCTTGTCTTCCAGAACGGCTACAACCACGTTGGTATTTACCTGGGTAATGGTCGGATGATTTCTGCGTTGAACCCGAGCGAAGGTACTCTTGAGCACCCGACGAGCTGGATGCCTGTTGATGGTTATTACACTGTGAAGTAACTTGCTATACTAGGCATGTATCTATCCATTTGCTTCAATTGTGAGTGAGATATTTGCATTGTCACAAACGTGTCACCCAGCTTCCCCACAGTAAAAGCCTAGTCACTGGGAATCTGGTTCAGACACGTGAAGAGCCCCTAGCGGTGGAACGCTGGGGGCTCTTCGCATTTCTCTCAAGATTCATGGAGTTAGGGGAGCGGAGGCAGAACACCAAAGATGGTGAAGTAGGTTGTTCTCATATCCCATAGATTGTCCCGCAAATTGTTGAGAATCTGACGTTGGTTATGCACTTCCTTAGCTTTGTTCGGCAGGTCAGTCATGTTTTCAAGGTGGTTTAGCTTGTTGCGGGCTTCTTCAATCTGCCCTTCCGCTAAGGAGATTGCGTCCATATAGGCGCTCTGGTGGCTTTGGATGATTGCGTTATTCATGTGATGTAGGGACTTCCACGGGGTTTTACTCTTGGGACGATACTACCACACGATGTAGGTTATTCCAGTGGAGATTTTCTGATATAGGGGTAGTGTTCCAGCCCTATTTGTATGAGTGGGCTCTTGGTTTTTATGCGTTTATTTTGAAGGTAAATTATGTCTACGGCTCGTAAGTTTCATATTAATATTCATGGTGAGGTAGCGAAGTGTGAGGCTCAGAAGCAGTGCCGCCGCCGCCAGCAAGGACCGCACTTTGAAGATGTGGCGTCCGCAAATCTGTGGAGACAGGCAGAAGCCGAGTCTGAGGTTCGTTACGACGAGCTCCTTCAGGTGTTCGATACAGACAAATTCGATTTGACCCCTGAGCTGGCTGAGAGCTACGGAGTTTCAGGGTGGACACTCCATAAGGTGAACCCGGAGAAGTACCCGAACCCGGAGACCGGTGAGTTTGCCAAAGATTATTTGAACGACGAAGACGCATCCCAGCCGAAGGCACCTGCCGCGAGCGCGGAGGTTCCTTCTCTTCCGGCACCGACAATGGAGTTACCTGATGGTGTTCAGGAAGTTTCAGACCGTCATGGGCAGGTGTTGTTGTCGTTTGGGTTTGATGAGGCGACTGATACGGTGAAGGTTCCGCCGATGAATCCTCGTGAGGCGCCTTATGACCGGTATCAGATTATTGAGGCTAGTGATGTGCTTCAGGGGAATCTTGAGGAGTCTGCTCAGTCTCTTTATGAGAGTGAGTTGGAGAATGGGGTTCCTGAGCATACGGCTCGGTTGATTCTCGATGATGAGGATTTGGTGATTAGCTGGGCGATGTCTGAGATGAATGAGCCGATTGATAAGAAGGAGTTTGTGGAGGCTCGTGCGGGGTGGGCTCAGTCTGCGTTGGTGGCTGGTCGGGTGGATAGTCGGCGTCAGATTGATGACCCTGATTCTGAGCCTGCTGGTGACTATGCGACTTATGAGTATGGTGTGCCTAGTTCGTATATGTCTGAGCCTGATGAGGATGCTGAGTCGGATTTGCCTTCGTTTGCTTCGGGTGCGAAGTTGTCTGGTATTGATAAGGGGCGGTGGGAGGCTTATGTTGCTGAGCGTAATGATGTGCAGGATTTGATGGGGCTTTGTAAGGAGACGCAGGCTTATCGGGCTAATCCTACGTATGCTCAGTACACGTCTTATAACGAGTCTACGGGTGAGGCGTATCGGATTATTGATGAGAATACTGGTACGAAGCTTACTATGGACACTATGGATAGGGGTCTTTCGCAGGATACGGCTACTCGTCGGTATGGTTCGGTGGGGGACATGCATCGTTATGGTGGTTATCGGTGGGACCGTAAGGAGCAGGAGAGTATCAAGGATTATTTCAATGGGTATCGTGGTGGGGATTCGGTGTATTCGGAGTCTCCGTTCCGTGGGTATGAGCATCGTAGTGCTGATGATATTCGTCGTTTGCAGTGTCAGGTGTCTGCGATTGCGAGTATTGCGAAGGAGGTTGAGGGTATGGATGCTGATGCTCAGAAGGAAATCTATAAGGCTCATAAGTATTATCCGAATGGTCGGCATAAGGATGTATCTTTTGAGGATTACATGGTGACGAGTATTTATGCGGGTAAGAAAGCTATTGATACTGATTCGCCGTATCCTACGTTGTCGAATGTGGTGCCGGGGGATAAGAAATTTGATTCGTTGGGTGCTTATTCTTCTAAATTTAGGGGGTGGTCGTCTCAGTCGAATCCGAGTATCGACAGGGATGCCGTGAAGAAGGTTACTAGCCGCACGTATGAGGGTGGGGGTGGGTATCGTCATTCGGATGGTGCTTGGCGTAGTTCCTACCAAGCCGCGGTGCATGGATTGGGTTCTCCTCGTGAGGAGGCGATGCTGTATATGCACAGCAATATTCGTGGTCGCACGTTGAGTAGTGTTGCGAAGAATTCGTTTGAGCAGTCTTCGGCGCAGTTGAACACGTCTCGTGACAATAGTGACTTCCTTGTGAAGTATGTGGATGAGGACGGGGATACTCGGTTCGCGTATGCGCCTCAGCCGGAGAAAGATGGTGTCCTCGACATTATTCATCTGCCGAAGGACGCTACGATGCGCGACCAGAACGGCTTTGAGTTCCCGGCGCCTTATTGGACGAAGGCGGCACGCGCAGAGTATATGTTCGGTGGGCGCGCGTTCCAAGAAGGCGACGTTGAGCATATTATCGTGAACGACGATAGCACTACCAACTCGAAGTACACGCTGGAACTCTTCTAACGTTTTCATCTAATGCAAATACCCTTTGGGGCAAGTCCTTACGGCTTGGTACCCAGAGGGTATTTTTGCACCCAGGACACGCCGACATGACACCATGTTTTGCAAAATAAAAATATAGTGTGCTACTATTCTTATACCAGCCTTGTTCTGTAAGGGATGAAGCTGGGTTATTCACTTCAATTCATTCAACTTCACTTCTCACACTAAGGAGAACACACTATGAACATTTCCCGCCGCTCCCTCATTGCCGGTGCCACCGCAGGCGGTGCGCTCATCGCACTGAACGCACCCGCCGCGAGCGCACGTGACCGCTTCGTTGCCGCCGCCAAGGAGCCTACCGTCAAGAAGGTTGCAACCCCGGCTGTTGGTCACGCTATTAAGCGTGGTGGTACCACTGATTCTCTGTCTGCGATTAACTCGGTGACTGTGTCTCCGTGGAACAGCATTGTTACCCCTGGTTATGGTGACTATAACGCGAACGGTGATACTTACGGTACGAGCCGTGTTTGTCTGTCTGCCTTTGATGCGGATGGTAATTCTCTGATGCAGTTTAAGCCTGCTGGTTCTGAGGCTGTGACTGCGCAGTATGCGGCTGGTCGTGTTTATGTGCCTTTGACTGACCCTTCTCAGCCTGCGAATTTCCGTGAGCTGTGGAATCGTACTGCTGTGTGGGAGTCTGATACTACTGGTAAGGATTGGGTTCTGCGTGATATTCGTGACCCGCAGGGTCGCCCGTATAAGGCGGAGCATGTTTGGGATATTTGTTCTGCTCCGGGCACTAATGACACTCTGTTTATCAGCTTTAGTTCTCATAAGGACGCTGTTCATGGTCTTGCTTATGAGGAGGGTGTTGTCCTGATGGGTGACTTCGAGGGCGGTTTTGTTCCGGCGTATATTTCGTCTGCGCCGAATCAGACTGTGCGCCTGCTTCCGACGGTGAAGCAGAAGTCGCAGGGCGGCAACATCACTGTTCGTGCTACTCGTAATGTTCGTGGTCAGGGTAAGGAGGATGTTCTCATCATCTTGACGGATGGTGATGGTACGAAGCTTCAGGCTGTGCGTGATGATGGTTTCTCTCGTTCGTCTGTGACTAACCCCAACGTTTATTCGGATGAGCATGGTTATGACCATAACTGGACTGTGAGTGATGTGTTCACTTCTCCTGCTACGGTTCTGCCGTCGGATGTTCATGAGTTTGCGGATGGTTGGCGTTTCGAGCCGGGTGATGTGAAGTCTGACCGTAATGTTCGTGGTGTGCAGGGCTATCTGCGTCACCGTGATAAGTCGAAGGGTTTTGATTTGGCTATCCCGAATGAGGAGAACCCCGTGAAGGATATGGGTGTTCTGCATACTTACATGTCGTCTAATTCCCCGGTGTGGCATGCTATCCGTTCGCAGTTTGGTGACCTGACCATCATCAACTCGCAGAGTCAGCTGGTGTGGCACGTCAATAAGGGCGATTTCAAGCGCTATAAGACTGCTGATACTACCAGCAAGCTCCGCAATGAGCTGTTGAAGGTCTCTGGTGACAGCTTTGGTGTGATTCTGTCTGGTAATTCGGGTAATCCGAAGCTGGTGTTTGGCACTTCGGATGGTTATCTGCTGTACATTGATGGTCTGCTTCCTTACGCTGAGGCGAAGGACATGAAGCGTCGCGCCGGTACCGACAAGCGATTCTCGGATGATTACGAATACGAGACCTACAAGTACGGTATGAACTTTGCGGAGTACCGTAAGCGTGATATGGCTGACATTGCAGAAGCACGCCGCCTGAATAAGGCACAGGGTCTGCGCCCGCGCACCTACTACAAGCGCATCGCAGAGTAAATACACCTGTGACACCTACACCACCATGTAGGTGAACCGCATATAATGGGAGATGCACCATACAACACCACGTATGGTGCATCTCCCACAACCAATACCCCCACAAAAGGAAGAACAGGAAACCCCCAAATGAGTATCCCCAACCAAGACACCAAGCAGTACTCAAACCCCAACAACACCGACGGAAGCGAACCCACTAACCCCGCACCCGCCACCATCCACGACGGCACTACCCTCACCGCCGCACCCACCAGAAACAACACCGAAACCAAAACCACCAGCGGTAACAGCGGCACCGGCGGTATCCTCGCCCGAACCGCCCTACTCGGCATCGCACTCATCACCGGCATCTTCATCCTCGCCAACCTCACCACCTGGGCAATCAGCCAAACCCTCAACAACATCAACCTCCCCATCGCCAACTACCACATCCTATCCCTCACCTACAGCGCCGCAATCCTCACCCTCACCATCGCCGCCGCATACCCCATCACACGCAAACTCGGCACCACCATCCCCAAACTCCTCCTCGGAAACTTCAACGCCGACAAAGCCTACCAATACCTCGCCGCAGGCATCCTCGGCGCCGCCGCCCTCACCACACTCAACGTCATCACCACCACCACCCTCACCGGACGCACCGAAGCAACCTGGACAGCACCCTACCAAGTCATGAACACCAACACCCTCCTCGCATACATCGGCTTCACCGTCCTCCTCGCACCCATCGCCGAAGAAACCCTCTTCCGAGGAACCCTCCTCAACCTCGCCACCCGAACCAAAATCCCCGGAGCAACCACCCTAATGCTCATCATCTCCACCCTCGGCTTCACCACCTACCACATCGCAGGAACCCTCCTCACCTCCACCATCACCGCAACCACCACCGGAAACCCCAACACCCTCTGGGCAACCCTCACCGCACTCACCCCCCAAATCATCAACTACACCCTCGCAGGCATCATCCTCAGCATCATCACCCTCAAAACCAAAAACATCTTCGCCTCCTGGCTCGCACACGCAACCTACAACCTCACACTCCTCTACGGACTCAACACCGCAATCATCGCACTCATCACCCACTAAAACCTGATATACTAAACCAGTTATCGGTTAAAACAAACAGAACCGACCAAGCCAGACACCAACGTCCAGCAAGGTCGGTTCTCCTTTGTCCAAAACCCCAAGTGCACCGGTCAAACCACCCCCACCGCACACAAGGAAACCCCGACAACAAACAAAAAAGGGGGACGGGCGGGAAACCCACCACCGAACCACAAGTTCTAGAGGCGAAACCCCACAACGGTAGGCAAGACATCTGACATGCCCAGCCTGACAGCTAATCCCGCAGACCACTGACAGATACCCAACAGAAAGAGAACAACCCACACATGGGCAAAAAACTCAACTACACCAAACTCACCATCCTCACCCCCTTCATCATGGCACTCATCGCCCCAAACGTAGCGCTCGCAGATGTAAGCAAGGTGGAGACCCCTGCAACGTTTGCTTCCGCCGAGACGCCCCAAAATGTTTCCACTGCTACCCCCTCCAGTGTCAATGATTTTGTAGACCCGAATAACACTCAGGTTGTCGAGCTCACCCCGGAACAGCGTACTGAGCTGAAGAACATGTACATCGACCTGGGTGATGGTTCCAGCATTGAAGCCCTGAGTCTCCAGAACATGCAGAACGAGTCTGCGAAGAAAGCGCAGGCACGTGGCAAAGCAATGGATAAGCTCTTCTCTGGGATTATCTCTACCCGCGATGAACTAGCGGCGAAAGCAGACGCTGAGAAGAAATCTGAAGAAGAAGCTCGGGCTAAGAAGGTAGCTGAGGAACAGCGACAGCAGGCTGAGGCGGCGGCAAAAAAGGCAGATGCCGAGAAGAAGCGTCTCCAGGCAGAAACTCAGCAAACCGCAACAGTTACTCCCACCACGAACAGCGCAGCCGTAGCACCTCAATCCCAAAGCCAGAAGAAATATACCCCGGCAGTAGCCGCGAACACCGCAACCCCCACATACGCCTCCAATTTTGATGTACGTGTGGACAAGGGCTCCAATGTCGATACCAGCGTGGATACCAGTAAGGTAGATGCCAAGCGAGCAGGAATCATCAAGACCGCCCAGACCGGCATCGGGGGAGCCTACATCTGGGGTGGTAAAACCTTCCGAGCTTGGGACTGCTCCGGCTTCGTGGCATGGGTCTACGCACAGCATGGAATCAAGCTCACCGCATACACCTTCTCGATGATGAATGAAGTCAAGCCGACCAGCAACCCTAAGCCTGGCGACATTGTCTTCCAGAACGGCTACAACCACGTCGGTATTTACCTGGGTAACGGTCAGATGGTTTCTGCACTGAACCCGAGTGAAGGAACCATTGTCCACCCCGTTTCGGTCATGGCGGTCGATGGATACTACACCGCCTTGTAACAGAGCTAAACTTCTGCTACACTGAATCTATCTGAAGTTGGCTCCGAAAGATTTCAGAAACACCCCTAAATAATCAACTACTAGCAGTGACTCGCTCGGTACCGAGGATTTAGGGTGATACCCCGACAGCTACACAGCTTGTCGGGGTATTTTTTTATACCCAAAATCTTGCCGGTAAGGAATAAATCGTGGACACCTGATATGATGTACCGGTATTCACCCAAAGGCGGCGCATCTGATATGCATTTTGTAGAGCAGATACGCCTTTTCTTCAGGTGGTATCACTCATGTAGCTAACCTTTTAGCGACAGTCTTCCGCCTGCCGGTTCGCTGGCTGAGGAAGAACCCAACCTCGGTACTGGGGTAGGGAAACAACATAACCTTTTGGAGAAACATTCAATGTCTACTAAGACGCTAACCAAGAAGAAGCTCATCGCCGCTCCGATGCTTGCTCTGGCGGTTGCACCGACTTTCGCAAGCGTCGCTCCGGCTATCGCCGCCGAAGCACCTTCCAGCAATGTCACTTTGAACTCTACCCTGGCTAACTCTTCCCTGAAGGTTACTGGCGGCGAAGGTCCCGTTCAGGTGCTCACCAACGGTCGTGGGGGTGTAGCTCGCCAGGTAACCCTTACTATCCCGAACCTCGACGGTGCACTCAAGGCGGGGCAGACTACTGAGATTGAGCTCATCCCTACCTTGGCGGCTGGTTCCGAGGGTAAGGAGAATGCAGATAACCTCCTGTTCAGGACTAAGCTGGTAGATGTTCTTGACGCAAGCGGCAAGAAGATTGGAACCTTGTCCAATGACCCGACGAATAGCCGCATTATCCGCATTACCTGGAATGATGCGATTACTGAGAACCCGCGTGACATTAGCGCGAACTTCACGGCAATGATTGAGCCGCTGAATGACGAGACGGTTCCCAAGACCTACGATTTGAAGTACAAGGCGACTGGTGTTGGTACTATCAATGGCGGTCAGATTAAGCTGAACCCCGCCGCAACCAACGTAAACTTCATCCCGCCGGGTGGTGTTTGGTACGGTGGTCAGGGTGTCGCAAAGTGTGGTGTCCCTGATGCGTTCTTGAAGGGTCAGACTGTCCCGAATGGTGTCGTGAAGGGTGGCACCTATGAGATTGAGCTGGTTATTGACCCGGCGAAACAGCAGTTCCGTATTGGTCAGGGTGAAGCGGATAACTACCTTGAGAAGAACCCCAATTTTGCTCTAATTCCTACAATTCCTACTAAGGAAATTAACGGTCGTTTCTACTATCTTCAGGGTGAAGAACTTATCGAGTGGGGTAAGCAGAACCCCGAGTTGCGTAAGTATTTCACGCCTATTACTCCTGACGCAAAGAAGATTCAAGCTTGGCTCGATGGAGACTGGAGTAAGGTAGACCCCGACCTTAGGGTTCGTGCGGCAACCGGCGCCTTCACCAACACTGTCCGTGGCGAGTTGAAGGAACGTGGCGTTACCGAACCTTTGGCAACCATCGACTTCAAGAAGTCCACCCCCGGAAAGCTTGTGCTCAAGCACAAGGCTCTGTGGGATAGCATGTCCTTCTGGTTCTCCACCACCTCACCTGATGTCAGTAAGGTTGTTGAGGTCACACCTGACTGGAAGGTCAAGGACTACGGACCCGGTATCGACTCCGAGGGTAAGCGTTGCGGTGACGTACAGCTAACTGCCCAGGCGATTCGCAACAAGGAAACTGTTTTCACCTTCGAGAGCCACACTTACCGCACCGACGTTGCTGGTCGCCCGCAGACTGGCTGGAGCCCCGCATGGGGTGGCTACAGCTACGAGGACGGCTCCGCTGAGGCTTACGCCCTGCCGAAGGACGGTAACGAGCAGAAGCAGGGTGCTTACGGCGTGACCTTGACGGCTGACCTGATGGAGAACTCTTCTACGGTTAAGCCTTACACGCTTGATAAGACTAAGACTGTCTTCTCTACCACTGAGGGTGCAACTATCTCTGAGAGTGGCAAGAAGATTGTTATCCCCGGCAAGGCTACTATCACTATTGATAACAATGGCGTAGCTACCGCTGTCCCCGAGAAGGGTTTCAGCGGCACGGTTACCGTGAACTACAACATCTTTGACAGCGGTAAGGCGACCACCAAGGTTCCTTCCACCGCAACCTTCACGTGGGCTAAGCAGTCGAACCTGACTGTTGCTCCGGCTGAGAAGACCGTGCTGGTGAATAGCGAGAAGTCCCATACTCTTGACCCGTTGGCGACCGCTAAGGTCGAGGGTAGCACCATCGACGCTTCCACCTTGAAGCTTGGCGATGGTGCAGGTTCGACCTCCTACAGTTTTGGTGATTCTGGCGTGACCGCTAAGGTCGTGAACGGTAAGGTCGTATTCGAGCACCCGCAGAATATTGTTGGTGACTTCACTGTCCGTTACACTGTCTCTACTGCTGATGGTAAGCAGGCTGAGTCTACTGCCACCTTGCACATTCAGCCGGTGAACACCGCGATTGGTATTGTCACTAAGATTAACGGTTCCGATGCTAACGTTGAGCCGGTGAAGCTGAAGGTTGGTGAGAACGGTGGCGCTACCGGCAAGGTCACCGTTGAGGTAACTAACACCACTAATTCTGCGGTTACTTTGAACGCAGACACTTTGGTGGTTGCTAATGCGGCTGGCACCAAGGTTACTTTGCCTGCTGGGTTCACTCTGGCACCGGGTGAGACGAAGACCGTTTACACCGGCGATGTCGTGGTTCCCTCCGGCAAGTCGGTAGATGTTGAGTACAAGGCAACCCAGACCGCTAACATTTTCAAGCGCTGGGACGGCACCAAGGTCTCTGGTACCGTTGGCTCCGCACAAACCGTGACCGACCCGGCGAAGGCGGTTGCTGAGGTTGTTTCTGAGGTTCCTGGTAACCCTCCGGTTGTTGAGGATAACCCGGAAGCAACTTACACCGAGCCGAAGGCATCTGACGACAGCTTCACTATCACCACGGACGAGACTGTCCTGGAAGGTATTCTGAGCAATGATAAGGGCGGCTCCATTAACGGTGTTGATGACCCCCTGGATGCGAAGACTATTCGTTTCCAGGCTGAGGATGGTTCCTGGGTTACTTCTCGAACCTTCGAGGGTAAGGGCACTTACACCGTTGATGAGAATGGTGTCGTGAAGTTCCTCCGTGCGGCGGGTTACACTGGTGAGCTTCCCGAGGTGACCTACCAGGTTGCGACTGTTTCGGGTCTTACTACTCAGGCTGTGATTCGTCTTGAGCACAAGGTTGAGCCGGTAACCCCCGAGGCTCCGAAGCCTAGTGAGCCCGTTGTTGAGAAGCCGTCTGAGCCTGCTAAGCCGATTCAGGCTAAGACTGGTCACAGTGGTGAGTCTAGCAATGGTTCGCCTTTGGCAACTGCTGGGTTGTTTGCAGGTATCCTGTCTGCATTTGGTAGTCTTGCTCTTCGCCGTAAGGCTACCGAGAAGGATTCTGAGTAGTCCCAATGCAGTAAGGTAAGGTGCTTACTTTTTGTAGCTTGCCTTTAGAGTAAGGGCTTCACGTGGATTGAGTATCTAATCCGTGTGGAGCCCTTATCGCATGCCCACATGCTTGCACTTATTTCAGTTATCTTGTATGATTTATTTATCTAATCCCTCAAGAAAAGGAAATAATTACATGCCTTTGTTTCAGCTCACCGACAAGATTCCCGCCGAAACCATTGCCAAGGCGAGGCGTGAGGCTAAAGAACTACTCAGCCATGATTTCACCATCGCCTTCCCTGAAGCCGTAAACCCGGAGGATACTGAAGCGCTATCCTGCCTGGTTACTGAAATCATCTCTACCCTTGCCGCTGGAAAAGATATTCAGCTCATGACTCACCCAGATACTATGACTACAGTCCAAGCCGCGCGGCGTATCGGCATTTCTCGCCCGACACTCATGAAAGCTATCCGCAATGAGGACATCCCTGCACATATGGTCGGAACTCACCATCGACTCCGGTTCACGGATGTTGAAAAGTTTCGTAAGAAGCTCCTCTCAGAGCAGGCGGCTGAGAAAGAGAAGGCTCTTCTTGGGCTCTGGAAGTTCGAAGAAGAGAACGGTCTAAACGAAATCCTCACGCCCTAAGCAGGGCTAAATACCCCACTGTACTGCAAATAGATTTTGCACCGCAGTGGGGTATCTTGATATATTCTCTGTTGTAATTACAATCACTACAACATGGTTCCTGCCTCGGAATCATGGGAGAGTCGTTTCTGATTTTTATGGCAAGTTTCTCTAAGCGCCGTGCTGGTGCCACTGTTCTAGCTGTGTCGATGCTGACCGGAGCAACAGTAGCTCAGGCGGCGAACATTGTCCCCAAGAACGCGGTCACCGCAGGTTCTTGCATTAAGAGCGAGTACCAGCCTGGGCTGGGTTGCCCCGATTGGGCAGACGAATTTGACGGCACCGAGGTCAATAAGGACTTCTGGAATGTCTACAATGGTTACTCTGAAGCGAAGCAGGACCCCTACGGCAAGTACAGCAAGGATGCAGTAACAGTCAGTGATGGTCAGCTTCACCTCACGACCAAGGTTGGTAAAGACGGTCAGAAAGGTCTTTCTGCGGAGATGACCACCAATAACCGTGTTGCTTTTGAAGACGGGTACTGGGAGTACAAGCTTTCCTACACTGGATACGGTCACGTCGGTGGTTATCTGTACGGAAATGGTAACGTCGCTGGTGCCCAGATGGGTGAGATTGACGGTTTTGAAGCTTTCGGCAAGACTGACAACAGCACCCGCAGTGAAGCAGGTAAACGTGAAAAGTTTAACCAGGCGGACAAAAACCAGACTATCATTCACTACAGTCAGGCGGCAGTAGATGCACAGACCGGGAAGAAGTCTAGCCACACTAAAGCAACCTGGATTCCTAACAAGCCCGCCGGGGAACCTGTAGTTGTCGGTATCCTGAAGAACGCTGATGGGGTTAAGATTTTCCGAGATGGTGTTCTTGTCCAGGAGATGAGTTCTTCTGACCCTAACTACGCGAAGACTTTCCCGGAGGGTCAGCCTCTTAACACCACGCTGACTGCACGAGTTTCTAACGTCTATTGGGGTGTCCAGGATAATCCCACTGGCGGAATCTCCGTTGATTACGTGCGTCATTACCCTCTAGTATCTGTCGCTGAGGCACCGGTCGTCACCCCGTCTGCTGACCCTACCCCCACCGCCCCGGAAGTGACTCCTGAGCCGACCCCGAGCGAGACCACTCCTCCGGCACCCAAGCCGTCGGAGCCGGTCGCAACCCCGTCGAGTGACCCGACCCCGACCGAGTCCACCCCGCCCGCACCGACCACTGAGGCGCGGGTTGTTGATTCTGCCAACGGTAAGAAAGTCCTGGTGAAGACGGGTCATGAGGATGGTAGCTCCGTGCCTGTTTGGGCTGTTGCTGGTTTGGGTGCTTGTGTTACCCTCCTGGGTGGAGTTTTGGGATGGTTGCTTTGGTGGAAGCCCCGTCGCGATGCCGCAGAAGAAGAAGAGTAATCTTTAGTGAGCTGTGGCTAAGGTGGTAGTAGTGCTAAATGCTCTACTGCCACCTTCTTTTTGTTGCAGGAAACGTGTAGGATTATTGGGTATTTGGTTGCTTTTGGAGGATATTTTGAACACTTTAAATCCGGTTGTCCGGCTGTTCGCTCATGCTGATTTTCAGCGTGGACTGGTTGGGTTTATGCCTGCTTCCGGTGGGTCTCTGGACGCTTTAGGGGTGCCCGCAGTCCATTCGCTGAAGGATGGGCACCTTGTGTCCGCTGATACTCCGAGTGTTATGGGTGTTTTGGATTGTTTCGCTAATGGAAGTTACCATGCAGATTTTTCCCTGGTGGGTTGGGATGTTGAAAAGGTAAGGGCAGTTGCAAGTGAAGTTATTCCTGGGTTTGGGGATTTTTTCGGGGATAACCAGGTTGTAGAGATGAGCTTTTTAGCGTCCGCAGTGGTAGATGGTGATGGAAATCTGCCGTTTGCGCTAAGTCGCCCGGATGAAACTTTGGACGTCGCAGATGCTGTACAAGACGTGTTGGGTCTTTATCGGGATATTGACAGGTACCTATCAGTGGCTGAGAATTTTTACTCCAATGAAGAGAACTCTATCCCAAAACACCTACCTTCCATTGAATCTCAGCAATATTGTGGCTCTCTAATTGGCGTTGGCGGACGCAAAGGACACGGTAAAGATGCTTTTGCCAAGTCACTGGGGGAAGATTGGCTCGTTGTCGGTATGTCTGACCCACTGTATGAGGCTTTGCTTCGTCTCGACCCCCCTGTCGATGTATCGGGCGTAACTATGAATTTTTCTAAATTCCTCCAGGAGCAGTGTAAAGGCGATTGGGTAGTCGCTAAGCGAAACCCTGGTGTACGTCAGATGCTTCAGCGTCTGGGAACTGACGTAGTACGTGACTTGATTGATGTGGATGCCTGGGTGAAAATTATGGAGCGTAAGGTGCTAAGCAGTCTTCGTTCTGGCAGAAATGTTGCTGTCACTGGGATTCGTTTTCCCAATGAGCTGAAGGCAATTGAGCGGCTGGGCGGTTTGACGGTTTGGGTTGAGCGACCGGCTCATGACCTCGCAGAAGACACCCATGCCTCAGAGACATCTTTGAAAAATGAAGACTTCCAAATTCAAGTGTCTAACAGCGGCTCGTTGGAAGACTTGCAGAGGGTAGCCTCTCAAATCGCTGAAATGGTAACGGGTAAGGAATCTTAGGGTATGAGTAAAAGCATGAAAAGCAACTTGCAGGCAAGTGCCGATTATTCAGAGAAGAAGACTAAGCCTCACCCGACAGTTGGAGATTTGAACAACCCCCAAGACTTGAAGAGAGCATACACTCACGTGCGTGCTTCAATGAGGGATAAACGTGCATGGAGTGAACGAGCACAGGCGGAGCGTACGATGCGGTCGCCTGATGTGTTGGATGAGGTGTACCATGTAGCGCCTCCTAATGGTGCGTATCCTCTTTCTCCTGACCATCCGGTGTTTTTGCGTGCGGCTGAGTTGGGTGTTCATGTTTTTTCTCCGCGTATGTATAAAGTGGTGGCGGCGACGTGGGGTGAGGGTTTTTATTCGGCGGATGTTGTTGAGTGTATGACGGTATTGTTTTCAGGGAAGGTGGTGGAGATTCCTTGGGGTTCGTTGGTGGTGGAGGAGCGGATTCCTGGGTGGGCTTGGTCTCGGTTTTTTTTGCCGTCTGGTCGCCGTCGTCGGTTTGCGGTTCCGGGGTTGCCGTTGCCGGGTGTTGGGGTTGAGGATTCGGTTGATGGGGTTGTGGGTGTTGGGGTTGAGGATTCGGTGTTTGGTGTGGCTGGTGGGGGTTTGGTTGAGGGGGAATTGGGGTGGGATGCGTCGTCGTTTTCTCGGTTGTTGTTTGTGCCTGGGTTGCAGGGGCAGTTTGGTGTTTTTGAGCGGCGTATTTTGCCGTTGGTGCGTGAGGTGGAGGGGTCGGTGTTTTTGGGTGGGATGTTGAGGTTGGCTCCGTTTTTGGAGGTGGGTGGTTCTGTGGGGGATGATTTTCGTTATGTGTCGCCGGTGGTGGAGAATGCGTTGTTGTTTAATGGGTTGTGGGCTGGTTCTCGGTATTCTTCGTTTCCGTTTGTGTGTTTGATGGGTTCGACGGAGATGTTGTATTTGAATATGGGGAAGGATTTGGCGGATAAGTATTTGCGGGATACGTTGTCTGGGGTGAATTTTGTGCGTGAGGGGTGGTTGTCGGATGAGAAGCGTAGTGATTCTGCGTTTCGTTTTTTTGTGGCTGTGGAGGTGGATGGTCGGTTGGTGACGCATGCTGGGTTGAGTTATGGGGAGTGGGTGAATTTGGGTCGTCCTCAGAGCGCTCGTGAGGCGGCGTATGCATTGAATGTGAAGTATTTGGGGACGTTGTATCAGGGGCAGTGTTTGCGGTTGGGTGATGGTGTGCGGTTTGATGCTGACCCGATTATGGGTCATTCGGTGGCTGAGGTGTATGCGTCGTGGGCGGCGGCTTCGGAGGCGTGTCCTTTTCCGCAGGTGCATGGTTCGTTGTCGATGAGGGATGCGGCGGCTTATGAGGCGATGAGTACGTTTTTGCATCCGATGTTTTATGAGGGTGGGGTGAGTCAGGAGCCGTGGGGTACTTTGACGAGTATCCGGGGTTCGTTGTTTTTTGCGGTGGATGGGTTGAAGAAGACGCTTTTGCGGCGTGAGGATTATCAGCGTGGGTTTGGTTCCTATGTGCAGAAGGTGCATAAGCGGCATGCTACGGGTGTATATGCACCGAATGTGCCGACGTTGGTGAGTGCTGATGGTTTGACGATTCTTTAAGGGTGAGTGGGGTGTGATATATTGGTTGGGCGAATAACTCGTGGTGCTTGCCGTCCGGCAGGCATCTAACCCGAGTTGTGCGTAGTTGTGTAAGTGGTTATTGGCAACTAATTTGGGCGCCAGAACAAGCTCTTCTACTCTTGCGAGTTGGAGGTTTGTTCTGGCGCCCGTTCTTTGTGTGATGAGTTGGAGTCCTATCCGCGCCTTGGAGTTGAATGGGCAGAGGTTAAAGATTGAACATCTTGAGGCGGCTATACGCTTTAGCGGCGGCGTTCTTGAGTCCTGCCACCTTTTTCTTACGCTGGATACTTGCATGTAGCTTATCAAGTTCTGCAAGCGCGACGATTACCTCAGCGGAACGTTCTGCATACTCACCATCCATCTCGCCCGAAAATTCCTTGAGGCGCTTAGCGGCGGCTAGAGTGAACGTACTACTATCCTCTGACATAAGGTTAGCCGCCTGCTTCAGCTGGGGCTTGTTCATGTCCACGATTTGAATGAACTTATCAGAAGTCGGGTAGGGCTTTGACGTAACGCCTGCTGTAATCCCAACAGTTTCCAGGTCGTCGCCTACTTCTCGCAGGGTGCGCATTTCGTACATCTGCATGTCTCCTTCTTGGTTTCAGGGTGGGACACCCCGAAAGTGGGTGGGGTGTTTATTTGAGGTTACTGATTGAACGTCTTGAACGCTTTCAGGCTGTTGTATGCTTTAGCGGCGGAGTTTTTGAGGTCTTCCTCTTTCTCGCGCTGTTTATTTGCGTGCAGATTGTCAAGTTCTGCAAGCTTGTCGATTACGCCGATAGCGCGTTCTGCATACTCGCCCCCCCTCTCACCCGCAAAATATTCAAGGCGCTTAGCGAGCGCTAGGTTAAATGCGTGGTGGTCGTTAGACATAAGTTCAGCCGCCTGCTTCAGCTGGGGCTTGTCAATGTCCTCGATTTTGAGGAAATAGTCGCCGTGGAGTCTGTAGGGGATTTTTGTAATACCCGCTTTGACTCCAACAATTTTCAGGTAGCCACCTAGCTTGTCCAGAATTTTCTCTACTTCTTCAATGTACATTTGTACGCCTCCTTCTTGGTTTCGAGATGCCCCCGCCATAAAGGTAGCGGGTTGCTTTAGGAGATGCCCTAAAGCTTATGTAACCATAATAGCACACTCGCAACCATTTATGTAAGTTAAAATCATATGAAATGGGGCGCATGGGGATTGCGGACATATTTAGGGGGTTCCGTAAACGTCGGAGTGCTCAGGGAAACCGCTAATCCAACAAGTAGTGCGTAGTTGATGAAACGCCTATAAGGGGGTTGGTTATTTGTGTTTGGGTTCGGCGATGACTACGAAGTTCTGGGTGTAGCTCCATCTTCCGGTGGTGGCGTTGTAGGTTCCGTGGCAGGTTGCCATGAGGAGTTGGCGTTTGCCGGTTTTGTCTTCGAGGTTCCATCTGGAGGACAGTTCGGTTTGGGGGACGTCGGGGATGATTTGGGTTACTGTCCATTCGGTGAGTACTCCGTCGCGGTCGGTGGTGTACACGTCGTCTCCGAGTTTGCAGGCGGTGATTGCGCTCATGGGTGCGGCGGCGCCGTTGTCCCAGTTCACGTGTCCGACCATCACTGTGGTGCCTTTGTCGGAGGTTAGGGGTGCGGAGCCGTCGAATACGCCGATTCGGTAGGTTACGGGGATGACTAGTTCCCAGAATTTAGTTTGGGCGTTGTAGGTGATGCCGGTGAATTGTGTTCTGGCGTTGAACCAGACTCTCGGGATGCGCAGAGACATCGGGGGGATTTCCCCCCAGTCCAGCGACTTCGGTTCTTCTCCTAGACCGGGTGTTGTGTCGTCCGGTAGGTGCTCAATTCCGTCTGCTTCGTTGCTCATTGCCGCATCTGCTGGGACTGAACTGCTACCTGCTGAGGGGTTGGGGGTGGGTGCCTCGGTCGCAATACTCGTTGTCTTTTGGCGAAGCTCAGCCACCGAGCTTTCGGACGGGTTGTTGAACGCCTCGGCTTGAGATTTTGCTTTGGATTTGTTCTGCTCGTCCAGGTACTGTCCGATACCGGCACCGACTGCCGCACCACCTGCCGCCAACGCACCCACACCGGCGATGGAGACTGCATCTCGTCGAGTAAACTTCTTGCTCATGGCACACCTTTCAATAAACCAAAAATAGGAACTCTATATATAATTATTACACGCCGCAACCAAAACCCAGCAGAAAGGCACCAGTAATGGCACATACCCCTGAGAACCCGAAAACCCTCTACGGCAAGCCTCTGCCCTATGGTGGACCGCAGTACGGGTACCCCAGAACTGCTGACGAAATCCTCACCGAACTTACTGACGAAACCCCTATCGACTTTGATACTGAACAGCTCGAACAGGAAGCACAGGAACTCGACTTCCATAACGTCATCACCCTAACAAACGAGCTGACAAACCTCGCAGTCAAATACGCTAAAGCCTCGGAGGATAAGACCTGGGCAGAAGCTAAGCTCGCCGCCGCCAAAACCTCCTACGAAGAAGGAAAAAACCGAGTCCTAGCTGAGCAGTATAGAGCTCAATATCAGGCGTCCGAGGTGAACGGGCAACCCGCTCGGCGAGCGCTGACTGAGAACGCGCTCAAGACCTTGGTAGCTCTTAAATGTGAGAGCCTGCAAGCACAGGTCTCCCAAGCCCAGCACGCATACAATGCGGCGAGTGGTAAGGTGAGTGAGCTTAGTACCCGTATTAGCATTTACAAGTCTCTTCTCACCGCAGAGCTTGCGATTCTCAAGACCACTGAAGGTATTTATGGTCAGGGGCGTGCGGCGATGAATGCGCATTACCGAGCCAGTAAGAAGAAATAAGGAGCGTTTCATTCATTATGACTAATGCCTATCGTATGAATGCTCTTCGTGGGAATCCTAGTCCGGCTGTCCCCCAGCGGGATAAATCTGCAAATACGGCTACTGTCAGGGTGACGCCTTGGAGAGCCTTCCGGCGAGCTATGTTTGCGTTGGTGGGGGTGGGAGTTTTTGTGGGTGGTGGTTTCGCCCTCGCTAATGACCCAACCCTGATAGATAAGGCTCTTACCTCCGCAGGCGTATCCACTGAGACCCAGTACAAGGTGGTTGGCGATTCAATGGAGCCGTCCCTGCATGATGGGCAGATTCTTCGATTCCCTAAAGAGGCTTCCAAGGTGGCACGCGGTGAGATTGCTGTGGTAGACATGCCCTTGAGCTGGCAGTATGCGGGAGGGACTAGCGGCACCGTCGTGAAGAGGGTGGTGGCTACAGAAGGAGACTCTGTGAGCGTCGTTGCAGGTGCACTGCACATCAACGGGGTACAAAAAACGGGTCTAAACCCTAACTGCAAGACTTCCGCCGATTACACGTACACTCTTCAGTCGGGTGAAGTCTTTGTCATGGGGGATAATCAGGGGCATTCTTTTGATTCTCTTGCGATGCTTTGCCTTGCAGAGCAACCAGAATCAAAGAACTTCACAATCCCCACTTTGAACGTTAAAGCTCATTCTGCCAATCCGCTAGTGAAGGACCGTGCTTAGGATGCCACTACCTGACACCACCCTTATTGTCGAGCCGCAGACTGCATTCATGCATTATCTGGTGCAGGGCATTACCGACCAGTACGATATTGACCCGATTTATGTCAAGGATGTGTCTGAGGCGGCGGCACAGAACCTGCTTCGGATTCCGAGGCTTTACATCCTGCATACGAAGACCAAGAAAGAGCTAACCCTCGCCTATGAGACGTTGAGTGACCTCACTGGCAAGGAAAACCTGTGGCTCAAGCTCATCATTACTACGGGTTTGCCGTCTAACCAAGTCAAGGCACTTGTCAAGAACTTCTCATCTCTGGGTGTTGAGACCGTCACCCCTATGCCATCGAAAAACCGCACTGTCAAAGAGCTGGAGAACGCTGGTCTACCCCGTGCCGCCGTCACTCTAGCGGCAGGTTATGCGGGCGACGAATTTGAACGCATCATCCCCCTGCTCCGTTACACTCGAACCCTTGAAAAACATGAGGTGCAGAGGCTTTCTCTTGAAGATATTGCACCTTACCTAGCTGGAGAAGTCGGCAAGAAAGCTCCTTGGGGGATTCTCGACCACATCATCGACCAGGATTATCTCAACATCAACGACACCATCAGAAGAGCCACAGGTGGCGAAAGCTTTACTGTCAGCATCTTGAAGGCAAAGATTGCTGAGCTCCGCAAAATTGCCGCTCTGCAAGCCGCTGACCGTTGGATTACCTTAGATAAGGTGGCTCTTACGGTAGGCGGCAATAAATGGGCTACCCGAAAAGCCTACCATCAAGCACGCAAAGTAGGGCTGGGGAAGGCTCTCCTCATGGAAGACACCTTGGCGGATTGGCTCAGTGACCCGTTCCGAGAGCGGAGCAATGAATCGTTACTGCGCCTTTGCCTAAAGCTCAGCGTTATTCAGTAGTCGCGCTATATTCTTTTCAGACCCCACCACTATTGAGGAGAGTTTATGGAAAGTGCTACTGTCGCGAAGCCGACCGTTGAGGTTCGCCCCATCCTTGCTGATGCAGAGGAGATGGATTTCGTTGAAGCTATCGACCGCATCATGGACGATAAGTACCTCAGTTACGCGAATGCGGAGGAAGCGGCTGGTAGCACTGAAGGGACAAGCCAGTTTGAGGCGCTGGCTCGCATCTTGGTAGGGGAGAACATTTTCCTTGCAGGTGGACCAGGAACAGGTAAATCTGCGGTAGTCCATTTGGCATGCCGCCTGCTGGAAGCACACCAAATCTCCTACGCAGTCTGTGCACCCACCGGTGCGGCGGCAAAAAATATCAATGGCGAGACCATCCACAAGGTATTCCGAATCGACTACCAGAAAAAGACAGACCGCAAGACTGGCAAACTCTCCTACAAGTTCAACAATAACCCTGAACTTCTCAACATTAAGACCCTCATCATTGACGAGGTCTCGATGGTCTATGGTCAGCTCTGGCAAGAGATGGAAGAACACCTCCGCAAGATTCGCAAGAACAACAAGCCGTGGGGTGGCGTGCAGATTATTGCCGTGGGCGACTTCAACCAGCTTCCCCCTGTCGCAGACCGAGAGCTCAATGGGCAGGAGCACCACGATAAGTTTGCTTTCGATACCCCCGCTTGGGAGCAGTCGAACTTCCACTACTGCTTCTTGACCAAATCACACCGAGCGACTGACCCGAAGCTCAGTCAGGTCATTCAGCATATGTCTCAGAACGCTCTCACCGAGGAAGATATGCGTCTGCTTCAATCACGCTCCATCAGCGTGGACGAGGCGAAGGAACGTGACAAGGCAACCGAAGGTGAACCCACCATCCGCCTATACACCACCAACGTGAACGTCGATGCACACAACGCCTCCTGCATTGCCGAACTTGAGGGTGAAGAAGTTATCTTTGAATCTGAGGCTGACCTGCTCGTGGACATTGAAGATTTGACCCCTGCACAGCGAAGCCAGTGGCGTGCAATGGAAAAACGTGCAACATCCCCGGTGAAACTGAAGATTGGGGCTAAAGTTGTGGCAGACATGCCTACGCAAGGTTACCCTGTCGGTAGCGCCGGGTCTAAAGAGGGAGTCACCGTCCACCTTATGCGCAAGTCTGATTCTTTCAAGTACCTCGAATCTGAGAGAATCACGAACGGCTCTATGGGATATGTGAAAGGGTATGCCGTACTTCAAACAAACGGTACATCCGGCACAAAAGCTACCATCTACACCAGCACTGAGAACATCCCTGGATATGCAGACGTCTTACCTGTCGTTGAGTTCGCTGAGGGATTCTTCATCATTCCGAACATTTCCCAGGAGCTTACCCGCCCGGTCAAGAACAAGGACGACGAGTATGTGGGTATGTGTTATGCCCAGTCTCAGGTCTTCCCACTCAGAGCTGGCTATTCAATCACTGTGCATAAATCTCAAGGGCAGACCTACGATGGTGCAGTCCTCGACCTCAGCAAGGCTTTTTCGACAGGCTTGGGGTACGTTGCACTTTCCCGTGTAAGGACTCTGGACACCGCATACATCCTTGGGTCTAGCGACCGGTCGTGGCGAGTGGATGAGCGTTCGGTGGTGATTATGAACGCCATTAAGTTCTGGGCGCGGGAGGATACGCGTGCGTTTAGGGAGAACCTTGATGCGTATGATGGTGCGTATCGTCATTATTTGACTCGGGGCGTTCGTAGTTTGAAGGAGCTTCCGGCTCCGGGTGTGCGTGTTGCTCCGGGTGATGTCCCTGTGGAGGGCGTACCCGATGTAGGTAATGTGGGGGATTCTGTGGCAGAGGTTGTCGAAGCTGTTGGGGGTGGGCGTGGGGCGGTTGGCGATGAGGTGTTCCGCCGGGCGGTTGGCGTGTGCAGGAGGCTGGCACCTCTAGCTGTTGGTGGTGGGGTTGAAGGTCGAGTTGGGCGGGTGGTTCATGGGGGTAACGTCGAGGACTTGGTTGTTCTTATGTCTGAGTTGTTGGAGGCGACTGCTGATTTGGCTGACCTCTAGGCGGAGTTGCATTACTAATCTGTAGTGTGTTATGATTGTTTTGTTGCAGGTTTGCTGTGTGGCTCCTGCTGTTCATTCACGTAATACAACCTACAGAATAGGAAATTTAATGACTCCGTTGGCTAATGGTACTTACCAGAATATTGATGCTATGACTTCTAAGGACCCGGACCGTATTCTTGCGGCGGTGAATAATCTTGAAGCTGACAATAAGAATTACGCCCGTAATACTTCTGTCGCTAACTTTGTGAAGTCTAGCGCTGTGTTTGTGGAAAAGTATGAGGATATGGTCGGCTTGCTTTCTAGTGGTGACCTTTCGGCTGAGCAGGCGGCTAAGGTTGCTGGTGCGATTGTTGCTGTGAAGGCTCTGTTGGGCAAGTAGCTGGCATAATGGATAGGTGGGAACCGGGTTTCCGGTTCTCACCTATTTTTGTTTGTTTGGAAGGTTGGTGTAGTGATGGTTGAGGGTGTTTTTACGGTGGCGCATTTGTCTGATGTGTGGCTGGGGTATAGGGATAAGGTGTCTTTGCGGAAGGTGGGGTCTGATTCTCTTGATGGGAAGGCGGTACCTGTTCGAGAGTTGGATGGGTATGTTGCGTGGGATTCGGCTGTTGCTGGGGTGATTGCTGATGGTGTGGATGCTGTGGTTATTGCTGGTGATTTGTTCTATGAGTCGCGTCCTTCGTATCGTGCGTTGGCTCATGCTTTGGGTGGGTTGAAGCGACTTTCTGATGCAGGTATTCCGGTGTATGTTATCGCTGGCAATCGGGATGGTGGTGGGTTGGGTGGGGATGTCCCGTATTCGGTGTTGCTTCATCAGCCGGATGCTGGCATTTATGTGCATTCTGAGCCTTACCGCATGTATCAGCTTCTGCAAGAGCCTAGTGTTGTTCTGCACATGGTTTCTCACCGGATGCATGATGAGAGCACTGAGGTGATGAAGCAGGTGGCTCCGGTGGATGGTGCTATCAATATTTTTACGACCCACGGCACGGTTATCGACCCGGACAAGAAGGAACGCATCAAACTTGCTGACACCATCCGTGAAAAGGTCATCTCCGATACTTTTCTCACTGCTGGGTGGGATGTCATGATGCTCGGGCACCTCAGCGAGCGCGGCTATATTGGCTCCCCGGAGGATAAGGTCTACTACAATGGTTCGCTTGTCCGTAGGGGTTTTTCTGACCCGGAGGGTGAGTTGGGTAGGGGTTACACTTTGTGGCGGTTTGACCTTGCTTCGGGTGTGGTGAGTCAGGAGTTGAGGAGCGTTTCTCAGCGTCCGTTGGTTGATTTGGAGCCGATTTATGGTGAGGGTATGGATTCGTCTGCTTTGACTGAGGCGATTCTGGATAATCTTGCTGAGGTTGCTGTTGGTGGTGATGGTGTGGCGCCGGTGGTGAGGCAGTTGCTGTTTGGTGTGGCGCCGAGTGTTTTGGCGGGTAGGGACCGTGCGGCTATTGATGAGGCTACTGTGGGGTTGTTGTCGTATAGTTTGGTGCCGAGGGCTGTTGTGCAGGATGAGGCTGTGGTGGTGTCTGGTGGGGGTTCTGTTGGTGGTGTGGGTGGTTTTGGGTCGGTGGTTGAGTGGTATGACCGGTGGGTTGGTTCTGGTGGGTCTGAGGTTCTTCAGCGGATTGGTGACCCGGTTGTGGTGGAGCAGGTGCGTGCGGCGGCTGGTGAGTATATTCGTCGGGGTGAGGAGGTTGTTTTGGAGCGTAGTTTGGGTTCTTAGTTGTGGTGGGGTTCTGGTAGTGTGGGTGTGCTGTATTTTTGTTTTTCTAGTGGTTAGGTGCTGGTTTTTTATGGTTGTTCTTCAGGATTTTGTTTCTCGGGCTACGCGGGTGGCTGTGGCTGGTGATTGGCATGGGGATGTTGTTCCTGTGCGTAAGATTTTGTCGAAGGTGGCTCGGCAGGGTGCGCAGGTTGTTTTGCATGTGGGTGATTTTGGGTATTTTCCGGGTCGGGTTGAGTATTATGCGTTTATTGCTGAGGTGAATGCTCGGGCTGAGTTGCATGATTATGTGGTGGTGTTTGTGGACGGGAATCATGAGCAGTTTAATCGTACAGTGGGGTCTGTTGGTGGTGAAGGTACGGTGTTTGCTCGGGAGGGGTTGAATGATTTGCGTGCCTGCGCTGATGCGGATGGTTTTGTGCAGGTTGCTCCTCGTGTTTTTTGGGCTACTCGTGGCGCTTCGTTGCGGATTGGTGATGCGGGTGGTCGGCGTGGGTTGAGTTTCTTGGGGTTGGGTGGTGCTGGGAGTATTAATCGGGAGCATATGCGGTTCCGTGGGGAGTGGTCGAAGTCTGAGCTGGTGACCGTCGAGGACGTTGAGGCTGTTAAAGCTGGCGTGGAACGTATCGGTGGTGTGGTGGATGTGATGGTCACGCATGACGCTCCGGCGGGTGCCTATATGCCTCGGAAGCACTCGGGTGCCCCTACTCTCGGCGGGCGGGGAATCCCTATCCCTGCTGAGGTGTGGAGGGACGCCCGGCAGACCCGTGAGCATATCGCCGAAGCTGTAGCGGCGGCTAAACCCATGTGTCTCTTCCACGGACACTGGCACTCCTGGAACCAAGAAATGCAAGTACCTATCCGAGACATCACCATCCCTATGGTCACCTCACTCGCCGAAGAACACGGAACCAATAACCTGCTCTTCACCGACACAACCCTCTGGGACACCACCGACACGGAACTCAAGAAGCGCTTGTACAGCAACCGGCTCTGGTTCCACTAAAATAAAAGAGTACCAACGAAAGGAAAAACTATGACTAACACCGAACGTCGCGAACGCAACGCACGCGTAGGCGCACTACTGTGCAAACTCGGACTCCACGCCTGGGAATCCTCAGTCTTCGCATACGCCGCCACCTGCGAACGATGCTTCAAACTCCGACCCGGAGACAACAAACACTTCCGCCCCTAACCCCCCCTAACATCCAAGGAGAAACACCATGACCGAAACCCCCAAACCCCCCGCACTCCCCAAACCCCTCAACCCCAACGAAAGCCACCTCACCCGAGCACTCCGCCAATTCCACGAAACCTACGGACACCCCACCCCCACCGAACCCATCGACGTCACCACCACCGAAGCCAAAGAATTCCTCCGCTTCCGACACAGCCTCTCCGCAGAAGAATTCGCCGAATTCACCCGCTCCCTCTTCGGCAAAAAAGGCGAAGAAATCCTCACCAAAGCAATCCAAGAAATCTACAACCTCATCCCCACCGAAAAAATGGTCATCGACAAAGTCGAACTCCTCGACAGCCTCGCAGACCAAACCGTCATCAACGCAGGAACAGCCGTAGGCGCAGGCATCTCCCTCGACAAAGCACTCATGGAAGTACACGCCTCCAACATGTCCAAACTCGGCACCGACGGCAAACCCATCCTCCGCGAAGACGGCAAAATCCTCAAAGGCGAAAACTACTTCCCCCCCAACCTCAAACCCCTCTGGGAAGGCAAACAAACCCCCCACATGGAAGGCTGGGTAGAAACCAACAATGAAAAATAACCCCAACGCCGTCAAAACCCCACCCACCGAACGCCTCAAAAAATGGGCAACCACCACCACACAAACCATCAGCGGCTCCCTCGGCAAACTCACCCTCCCCGCAATCTGCTTCACCATCTTCCTCTCCTTCGCCGCAGAAACCACCATCGGAATCCGATGGTGGGTACCCTGGCTCTGGCTCGCTATCGGAATCACCCTCGCCATAACCATGTCCCGAGCCGCCGTCCTCATCAAAATCCTCACCTCCATCCTCGTCACCGCGTTCATGGTCGTAGGCATGGCAAACATCGGTGCGCTCGCGTCTCCGTTCACGGATGGGTACATTACTGCCGGTCTTAGTCCTCTTGTAGCGCTTCTCGTCTATTGGGTGTTTTCCCAGTTTGGTACGTGGGGTGTTTCTCGGTGGACGCCTGTGCCTGTTCTGATGGGTCTTGCAGGTGTTACCGGTCAGATTGTTACCGCCTACACATTGAACCCGATTCTAGGGTCTGTGACGGTCATTGTTGGTTTCGTAGGTGTTGCTTTCTTCTGGTACCGGTTCGGGGTACGGTTCTTCTACACGCCCAGCAATATGCCTGAGCTTCTGTCTTTTGGCGCGTTGGGGGAGCTGATTCCGAATTCTTCTGAGACGAGTGAGAAGACCTTCGCTGACCTTGGTGCGGAACGTTGGGCTGAGGTGGTAGACCGTGAAGCTGAGTCCCATGACGGCGACTGGAAATTCATTCGGTATGCTAATTCGTCTAAGGGGAAGAAGAACCCTCCGGGTCGCTGGTTCTCACGGAATAAGAATCAGTGGAAGAACCCTCCGCTGATGGTTGTAGGGGAGCGTGCGTACATGTTTTTCCCTGTACGTCTGACCTCGGAGTTCACGCCGGAGCGTTCTGGCTGGTTGTGGGAGAAAGGGCTTGCTCGCCGCCCTCGGTCTGTGAACTTGATGTACCGTGGGAAGAAGCTTGAGCCTTGGCTGTTCGACAAGGTCATTTCTCAGACACCGAACGGTGTTATCCCCATCCTGGTAGATGTGAACAACGCCTGCTTCACCGGGGAGAAGACAGAGGCTAAGCGTATCGAAGTGGCGACCCCGGATTCTATGGTTCGTGAAGACGGGTCTCCTACTTCCTACCTGCATGTCGGTGTTATCGCCGGTAACGAGCTGAAGTTCCCCGGCAAGCGTTTTCCCTTGGTGGCTAGGGCTGAGTCTATGTACAGCAAAGTACCGCCGCTGAATCGCCGCCGACAGCAGAAACTTCTTCCCGAGAGCCTTCGCACGAAGAAGTCCAAGGGGAGTAAGTAACCCGCTCACATGTGCTATGATTCCCGCGTAGGATTGAAGCCCCAAATGGTGTGCATCTCTTCTATAGTGTGTTGAAAGTGAATTTGAATTGAGAGGGGGCGCTCCAAACCAGGAGTGCCCCTTCTTTTCGTATCTACCCCTTGGAGTCCGTCTAATGTCTGAACCGCAATTCGTAAACCTGCACACCCACAGCACTTACTCGACCCTCGACGGGTTTTCGACCATCACCGAGTATATTGCCCGCGCAAAGGAGCATGGACAGCCTGCATTAGGAATCACTGACCACGGCAACCTGCACGGCGTGTGGGAGCTCATCACCCAAGCACAGGCGAACGGTATCACCCCCGTGCCAGGTTGTGAGTTCTACGTCGCCCCTATCAACCCTGACGGAGCTAAAGCCCAGACACCCATCTATTACGGTGATGGTAGTGAAGCTGACGTGTCAGGTCGTGGAGGGTACCTGCACCTCACAATGTGGGCGACCAACGACACCGGACTCAAAAACCTCTTCACCCTCAGCATGCTCGCCGCACAACCTGAACACAAACGAGCAGGACACCCACGCATCGACCTCACCATGATGCAAAACCACCACGAAGGAATCATCGTATCCACCGGATGCCCCTCGGGAGAAATCTCCACCCGCTTCCGACTCAACCAAGACAACAAAGCCTACGAATACGCCCAAACCCTCATCAACATCTACGGTGCGGAAAACGTCTACGTCGAAATCATGAACCACAACATGCACACCGACCTGGAACGCAACCTGCTGGTCAAGCAACTCAAGCTCGCCAAAGACCTCAACCTTCCCCTGCTCGCCACCAACGACTGCCACTACGCACATCCAGAGAACGCACCACACCACGAAGAAATGCTGGCAATCGGCACCGGAACCACCATGACAGAACCGCCCAGACACCACGGCGGCAAACGGTTCTGCTTCGACGGCGACCAATACTACCTCAAAACCGCCCAAGAAATGCTCCAAATCTTCCCCGAAGAAACCTACCCCAACGCCGTCACCAACACCACCGCGCTCGCCAACAGAATCGAAAAATTCACCCTCTTCAACTACCGACCCGACCTACGCCCCACGCCCACTATCCCCAACGGATACACCGAAGAAACCTATCTCAGACACCTCACAGAAACAGCCGCGCACACCCAATACGCCAACAACCCCCACCGCCTCCAACAAGCACTCGACCGAATCAAGACAGAACTCGACGTATTAGCCTCCGCAGATTACACTGGATACATGCTCATCGTCCACGAATACGTGAATTGGTTCCGCAACCAATACAGCGTCCGAGACACCCAAGGAGACATCGTCATGAGCGCCGTCGGCGTAGCACGAGGCTCAGCAGGAGGCTCACTCACCGCATACCTCCTCGGTATCACCGACATCGACCCCCTCGAACACGGGCTCTACTTCGAACGGTTCATCTCCGCCGGACGAGTAGACCAAGCTAAACTCACCAGCGGCAACAACAGCGTCACCCTACCCGTCTCAGAAAAACTCACCGTGCTCACACCCACCGGACAAAAAACACAAAAATACGTCCACCAAATCCAACCCGGAGACTGGGTACTCGCAGACCACACCACCCAGCCACTCACCAACACCAACTAACCAAAAGGAAAAACACCAATGACCGAAACCAAAAACACCCCCTACATTGAATTCCACCGCAAATACCAGCCCGAAACCTGGGACGATTTCATCGGACAAGACAAAGTCATCAGCCAACTCAAAATCGACGTTATCGAAAACCGTCACGTCCAAGGACGCATGTTTGAGGGCACCGCCGGAACCGGCAAAACCAGCATCGCACTCGTCCTAGCCAAAGCGCTTAACTGCACCGGACGACCCAAAGACTCAGCCGACCCCTGCCAAAAATGCGAATGGTGCAAAACCGTCCAAACCGCAAAACTCGGAGCAATCAACTACTTCAACGCATCCAAAGCAGGCGGCATCGAAATCGCACGAGAAATCGTCACCCTCGGCACCGTCAAACAAGCACTCGGTGCACCCTTCATCATCGTCGATGAATGCCACGGACTCACCAGCGCCGCATGGGGAGTATTCTACGACTACCTAGAAAACAAAGAAAACACCCCCAAAGCACCCATCATCTTCTGCACCAACCACAACCCCCGCATCGACGACGCAATCAAAAGCCGCCTCCAATGGTACAAATTCACAAACATCCGCCAAAACACCCTCGAAGACTGGCTTCAAGACATCGCAGACAAAGAGGGAATCACCATCACCGCAAACGGCATCCGCTGGTGCGCACAAAACGCAGGCGGCTCCGCACGCATGGCGCTCGCACGTCTAGAAGAATATCTCCGCAACCCCGACGACTACGACGCAGACGAATCCACTACCACAGCACTGATGCGTTGCATGGTTCGTGGTGAGCTAGACCGTATCGGTGAAGCAATCGACAAAGCCGCCGAGACCCCTGGAGCATTGCGCACCGCCACCGAAGAAGCAATCAATCAGCTGACCAACTACGTCATGAAAGCGGGGAACGGCACCGTGGAATCAGGGCGCCTTCCTTTCTTCGACGTTGCAAACCAGGAAGCCTTGCTCGCAGATATGAGTAAAGTGTTCAACTTTAAACTCACCTTTGCTGTCCAAGAAGTCTTTGAGAACCGGCTCAAGGGAATCTGGAACATCAACGATGAGGTCACCCTCTATGCGTCCGCCTGGACGCGAGCAACCTGGTATGCCTGCTACCAGCGACGCGAGCTTCAGAAGCAGGAAGAGCGGTAGTTTTTATGCCTGTCACGCAAATCATCAACGGTGAAACTTACGTCCAAATCGAATCAAACACCATCGTGAGCCCCGGCTCACCACCCGATATTGATACTGATTTCCACACCGAGCACCGGGATGACGCTTTCAAGCACGTGGCAGAACTTTATGGCGAAGACCATGTCGCTCGTCTACCCACCAACCAAATCCTCAAGACGAGGGCGTCTATCAAGGATGCCGCCCGCATTTATGACATTGCTCCGGCAAGAGCGAACTATGTCACCTCGCTCTTGCCGGAGTCCCCGAAACTGAGTTTTCAGAAAATCTATGACCCGGCAAGCGAAGAGTATGATGCCACCAGCCGGTTTAGGGAGGTCACTAGCGCCCCTGAATGGGTGAAGCCAATTAGTTGCGCTCAGGCTCTTGAAGGGCGCGTTAGAGGGCGTGGTGTCCATGCTTGCGGTCTGCTCATCAGCAACCATCCTCTGCACCATCACATTCCTGTGGATACGGCTAAGGACGGCACTGTAGTTGCGGGGCTTGAATATAGTCCTTGTGAGCAAATTGGAATCATCAAATTTGATTTCCTTGGGCTCGATACCGTGGATATTCTTTGCCACGCGACAGAGTTGGCGGTCAAAGCTGGTAAGCAGGTGCCTAACTTCCGTGAAATGGTTCGGTCTAACAAATTTGATGACCCCAAAACCTACCAGCTTCTTCATAAAGGGGACACGGTTGGAATTTTTCAGCTCAGCAACAGTGCTGTAGCGAACCTCTTCACTAAATTTAAACCCACCACCATTGAGCACATTTCAGCAATTACGGCTCTTTACCGACCGGGACCCATGAGTACGGGGAGTCATATCCAGTATGTTGAGCGGCAAGGCAAACGGCAGTCTGTGTCCCCGCCGCATCCTCATTTCAAAGGCACAATCCTCGAAGAAATCCTCAAACCGACTGCTGGGCTTCTTGTTTATCAAGAGCAAATCATGACCATCGCCGCCGAGGTTGCGAACATGAGTCCTCAAGAAGGTGACGACCTGCGCCGAGCAATCGGTAAGAAGAAGACTGACCTCATGAAGACTTATGAGGAGCGGTTCGTCCGGGGCGGTGTCCAGAATGGTTATTCTGAAGAATCCATGCAGACTCTCTGGGACCACATCGTTGGGTTCGCAGAGTATGGGTTCAATAAGTCTCATTCATACGCTTACTCAATCATGGCGTACCTCGCGCTTTACCTCAAAGCACATTATCCCGCAGAATTTTACGCCGCCGCCATTGCACGCAAAATCCAGCTTGGTGCGTCCGGTCGGGAAAAAGCGCAGGAGCTCATACAAGATGCAAAAAAGCATGGGATTAAGCTCGACACCCCCAACATCAATCTTTCCGAAACAGACATCGGTTTGAACCATAGAGGTAACCTCGCTTTCGGGCTGACCATGCTCAAAGGTGTAGGCAACAACCACGCCCAAATTATCATTCAAGAACGCCAGCAGAACGGCGAGTACACCAGCCTCAAGAATTTCATCACCCGCACCTTCAATGCAGGAACCATCCCCACCACGGCATACATCGCCCTGGCTAAAGCTGGTGCTTATGATACGCTCGACGTAACTCGTAAAACGGCAATCGAAGCAATCCCCAAGTTTATCGACCTGCTCCGTAAAGAACGTGCAAAAAATAAGCGCGCCCACCAGTCAGCACTCAAAAAGGGACTTCAGCCGCCTACGGCAGACCCTGACCAGGTCAGTGGAGAAACCCTGCCTGATAGCCAGGAACTTCCCACACAGGAATACCCGCACACGCAAAAACTTCAATATGAGGCAGAGACCACCGGGCAGTACATGACCGGGCACCCTATGGCTAGTATCCCCCAAAAAATCCCCACCCTCCGCCCCTACACCATCAAAGAACTTACCGAGGCAAGCACGCCTATCAAAAATGCAACCATCATGGCGGCAGTCACCAGCCTCACTGACAAAACCCACAAAAAATACGGCAGGAAAGTCACCGTCACCCTCGACGACAACACCGACACCATCAGCGGGTACCTACACAAGAACCTTCTTGCGACCCACGACAAATGGGAACAAGAGCAAACCATCAAAATCGCTTACACTACAAGCGGCACCATCACCTCCCAAATACTTCACCAGCTCACTAAAAATCACATCGCGTCCACGCCGCCAGTCACACCTTACAAAGTCTATTCTTTTCACGTGAACTACACCCCGGAGCGGAAAATCACTAACGACGATGGGGAAATCACTTACCGACCGCCCTACCTCAGCATCCTCCACGCCCGAGAGGTACCTCTATCGCAAGACGGGCGCATGTGCGCACGCCTGCGCATCGACAAAAACAACCCCGCACACCCGCAAAGCATCAGTGAAGTAGAACAAACCCTCCAAAGAGCTCTTGAAAACATCCCCAGTCCCACCACAACTCAACTTGTCCCGGTCACGATTGGCTTTTACGACACCAGTAAACTCTGTGGCGGCGTGGACACTGCAAGCAGATTCATCATCGCTGGGCAGAGCATCCTCATGAACGACACAGATACCCCCTGGGACGATATACCTGCTGAGGCATCCGATACCCTAACCCCCTCAGTCATGAGCGACCGCATCGAATACGTCGAGTCGCAGATACAGGTACCTTTCGTGAGAGGCATCAGTATGACTCTGAACAGAATGCTGGGCGCCGGGTCATTCGATTGGGGGCACTACACGCTGACATAAGGCGGAAACAGCTATATATTTCATAAGCCCTTGCACTACCATTCCGTCCTGCCGTCAGCTACGCCTCTAAAGGGGGATTTCCAATGGCTATCAAACCGTCCAAGTTCAGCGCTTTTGAAAACGCACCGATTCCTCCTCTGGTGCCCAAGACCGAAGAGCCTACTAAGAACGACGACATCGTAGATATTGATTCTTTCCCGACGCTCGGGGAGGAGCCTGACACACCCCAAGAACCTGAAACAGAGACCACCACCGGCATCGAAGACACCGAAGAAGACTTCGGTGATGCCCTGCTTAACCGAATCCAGAAATTCTCCGACGAAGACGACGAACCCACCGACGTCAGCAGTACAGAGAACACCGCCAACTTCGAAGAAGACGAAGAAAACATCAGCTTCGACACCGATGACGAAGAAAACACCGACGACTACTGGGACTACTACCTCAGCGACGACGACCTGCTCTACGGAACCGGCTCCGACTCAGCACCCCAAACCGCACTCGACCGAGCCACAGCAGACGTAGAAGAACCCTTCCACACCGAAGAAGACGAAGACGACGACACCACCGACACCGGAATCGCAGACTCTACCCCCACCACCCTCACCATCCACGACCTACCCCGCGACGCAGAAGGCGCCGCACTCCTTACCGACCCCACAACAGGCGAATACATCCCCGAAGCCAAACAAATCCTACTCAACCTCACCGAAGACGAAGCAGACAACAACCTCAACTACACAGACTACGAATACTGGGAAAAACTCAAAGCCCAAAACAACAACGAAGACGAGTACATCTACGAATACGAAGAATATGACGACGACGAAGACCAGGAAGAGGAACACGACGACGACCTAGACGACGAAACAAACGAATACACCGAAGACGACAACGATACCCACCAACAAATCGGCGTACCCACCAACCCCCAAACCGCACCCAACACCAACAAAAAAACCCTCAAAGACCACACCAACAACCTCCTCGACAACACCGCCAAAATCCTCAACAAAGGACAAAAACTACCCCTCATCGGCAAACCCCTCACCAAAGTAATCCCCGGCACCACCACCGGCAGAGGCACAGCCACCATCACCCTCCTCCTCCTACTACTACTCATCCTCCACCTCACCAACACCCAAATCACCGGCAACAAAACCTACACCCCCACCGGAACCACCACCATCAACCTCCCCGACAACGGCAAAGCCACCCTCACCGGCATCACCCGCACCAACGGCACCTACACAGCCACCATCACCAACCAAGGCACCACCAACGCCTACAACATCCACGGCACCGTAGACGCAACCGCCGCAACCAACATCACCCAATGGTTCACCCCCACCAACCTCGGAACCTGCACCTACACCATCAAACACATCCAACCCGGACAAACCGCACAAACACCCCTCACCTGCACCACCGACCCCACCGGAACCATCAACCCCACCTTCACCAACGCCACCATCACAACCGACGAGGCATAACATGACCCACAAACCCATCACCTTCGCAGAAGCATACAAAAACCACCTCAAAAAAACCCAACAACAAAACACAAAAGACCTCACACCCACCAAAAACCCCGACCTCTACGCACCCCTCCTCATGCCACCCGAAGGCTACTTCGACCACATCGGCACCAAACGAGCCAAACGCGCACAAGAACGCATCCCGCTCATCATCGAACACCTCACCAAAGAACCAGCCCCCGACACCACCACCACCAAACCCGGAGCACGCTCCGCAAACCGCACCTTCGGCACCCCCGCCGCCAGCCTCCACAACGCACTCGAATTCCCCCCACCCCGCTGGAACCAAAAGAAAAACCTCAGCAAGGTCAAAGCAGGAATCAAAGGCGAAGAACTCACCGCCCAAGCACTCGCAAAGTGGGCAGATGATAAGCCGGATGTCGTTATCTGCCATTCAGTGTCGATTCCTCGTAAAGAGGGGGACGACGTTGAGACCGAGATGGAAGTCGTCGCTCTGGATGGAGAAGACGAAGAGGACTTGGAGGAAGAGCGTGAGAGCCTGACCTCGGAGGATAAAGAGCTCGGTCTAGTGGACTCGCCGGACACCGACCACGTCCTCGTGATTGGGTCGAACGTCTGGATTATTGATTCGAAGATGTGGTCAGCAGGGGTTGATTTGAACGACCCCAAGGCGACCTACCAGTTCCGGTACCCTCCGAAAGGTAAAAAACCGAACTACGCTGTTGTCGCTGGTGGCGGCTACCCGAGGTACTTGCGCATGAAGCAGGCTATCCATCTTTGGAAGAAATACCTCGGCGGCGAAAAGCGAGCCCACGTTGAGGGCATTGTGAATATTCACGCTAAAGAGGTCAAGAATCCTGAGCGTGAGAAGAACCCTGATGCTCCTGAGATGATTCCTGGCACACTGACTTTTTTGCGTTTGAAGCAGTGGTGGACTGCACCATTTAAGCCCACAGACAATGACCGGTTTATCGAACTGCTCGATAAATGGTACAAAGCCATTCGTGACGACCAGAAAGGTTACATCGACGTGGGTTTGGTGACGCTGGTTGCCCGTACTCCGGTGAAGAGGATTACTCGTGCCGAGAAGTTCTTTGGGGACAATTTGCAAGGCTTTATGTAGCGGACCTAAATCTGCTATGGGAATTATGTAACGCCAATCAGTAACTAACCGGTTCTTGAAAGGAGCCACCGCTATGGCTTTTGAGCTTATTCGTAACGAGGAGACCTACCCCGCAACCCAGAAGTGGTTCTCAGAGAACATGCGCATGTTGGGTAATGGTACTCCCGAAGGTTTTATTGAGATTTCTGACCTGCTTCAGCTTCGCGGTAACCCGAAGGTGAAAGACGAGAACGAAAACTTGGGCAAGGCAGTGCAGAAGGTCGTTGCCGCATACAAGAACGTCGAGTTTAACTCTAAGTCTGGTCGGTTCGTGGTGAAGTCTGCGGACATGCTTCATGCTGAAGCTCTCCAGGAGCTGTCGAAGGCTTTGGTGAAGCAGGCTGATGATATTGCGATTGTTTTGGAGTTCCAGAATTTTGTGCGTGAGTCTGTGGTGAAGAGCCTGGGTACGGGGTGGCTGATTACTGAGGTGGACGAGAAGAAGGCAAAGAGTTTCGGGTCTGTCGCTAAGGCGAAGCACCAGTTCTATGTTTCGGGTGTGACGAGTGAGGGGCAGAGCCCGTATGAAGTCGCTCCGGTTTCTTTGGATAGAGGCTTGAGCCGTCCGGTGAACGTCTACATCGAGGCGTTGGACGCGGTCGCTCCGGGGCTGTTGGTGCCTGGCGTTGATTCGGGCTTTGCCGATAAGGGTATCGCGGTGAAGGGTCGCCGTGTCGATATTGGCAAGGTTCGTGCTTTCAAGTTCCAGAATCTTGAGGCGAAGGTGACTGTCGCTAAGGAACTTTTGAAGACTAAGTAAATATAGTCCCCTTTTTCCGATATGTGGGGTGAGTAGCTGGTGGGTTTCCTGCTGGTTGCTCACCCCACATTTTTACGCCATAAAGCACCGTCGGTGCGTATATGAAATTTGAAAGATTTTCTGCATGAGAATTTCTAAAATTAAACGAATTAAGCCGGTTCCTTCACGGTGTTTTGTGGTGGGTTCACCCAAGAACTTGTACCGCTCGGGTGGCAAGGACGGTAAATCTATCGTCACCCACAATAGTGTGCTCCAGAGAAACTTTGTGTTCCAGTGCATCATGCGTCCGCAACACTGGCGGTTCTTGGGTGTGGACTTGAAGAAGGTGGAGCTTTCGGTCTACCGTCCGTATGCGCCGGTGGTGTTGGGGATTGCAACGACGCTTGAAGATGCTTTGACGGTGTTGAGGTTCGCTCAGCAGACCATGATGCAACGCTATGCGGAGATGGAGAAGCATGGCGTCAATGACTTCATGGACTTGCCTTCTGAAGAGGGTGACGGACCCAGGCAACGGCTCATGGTCATGGTGGATGAGGCGGCTGAGCTTCTGTCCCCAACAGGTGCGAACACCGATGAGGGTAAGGCTGACGACCAGCTCAAGGGTGAAGCACTGGTCATTATTGGCTCTATCGCTCGTCTTGGGCGTGCATCCGGTGTGCACCTGGTGCTGGCGATGCAGAGACCTGACGCGAAGATTATCTCGGGTGAGATTCGCTCCAACTTCATGTGCCGTATTGCCGCCGGTACTCTCACCTCTGCGGCAAGCGTTATGACTTTGGAGTCTGGTGCAGGAACTACCATTCGACCGGACATCAAGGGTCGAGGGATGCTGTACCTCAACGGCAAGTTGTATGACTTCCAAGGGTTCTTTGCCGCCCCAGATTTCATTGATAAGTGGTTGCAGGAGAACCAGCAGGACGCCGCCAGCCACAACGTGAAGATGGAGCAGGTGGACGGTCAGACGGTTGTTCATACTGGGGAGACGGACGCTGACGGGAACCAGCGTAGCTTCACGCTCGGTAAGAAGATTGACTCCGATGAAGCGTACATCCCTGACTGGGGGGAGGACATGGACGTCATCAGTGAGCACGGTTCCCGAGGCATGGAAGAACTCTAACCGGCGAGCGCCATAAGTAAGGAACCCGGCACCTCTGTCTAGGAATCTAGGCGGGGTACCGGGTTCCTTCTGTGTGTTATGGGGTAGAGGGGTTAGCTGATGTCGGTGAGTAGGTTTGTGCAGGCTTGGTAGATTGCTGATTGGATGGTGTCTTCGTCGTATCCGCGTGCGGCGAGTTGTCTGCTGATGCGGATGGTGAGTTTTTGTGTGTCGAGGGTTTCGATGTTGGTGGGTTTGATTGCTTTGCTGATGATTTTTTCGGCGTGTTTGATTGCTTGGGTGAGGTTTTCGTCGTAGGCGCCCATTTCGGAGAGTACGTCTTCGACGGTGGTGGGGTCGATGCCGTGTTGGTGGGTGAGTGTGTGTTTTATTTTTTCGGCTGAGGTGTGTTTGTTTTTTGCGCGGTCGGTGCGTATGTATTCTGCGACGTATTCTGCGTCGTTGAGGTATTTTTCTTGGGTGAGGGTGGTGATGATTTGGGTGAGTTCGGGTTCGGTGAGTCCTGCGTTGTGGAGGATGGTGGTGACTTGGTGTGTGGTTTTCATGTGGTGGGCGAGGTGTTTGCGGAGTTTTTGGAGGTCGATTTTTGTGGTGGTCATGGGGTGGTGGGTCTTTCTTGGTGGGTGTGGTTGAAGGTGGGGCTTGGAGGGGTGTTTGCCTTCCTTGCCCCACCTTCTTATTGTACTTAGAGTGTGGTGTGGTTTGGGTTAGAATTCTTCGTCAAGGGCTGACGGTGCTTTTTCGGTGTTGGTGGTGGGTTCTTCTTGTTTGGGGTTGTCTTCGGGTTTGTGGTTGATGATGGGTTCGGTGTGTTTGTTTCCGTAGGCGGTGTAGGGTACTTCGGGGAGGATTTCGGCGGCGATTTTGTTGCCGATTTCCTGCAAGATGGTGACGTCGGTTTCGCTGAGGGTGTCGATGAAGTTGCCGCGTCCTTGGGCTTTGACGGGTTCGTCGCCGTTGTCGGGCTGGTAGCTGTAGTAGGCTCCGCTCTTTTTGATGACGTCTGTTTCTACGCCGAGGTCTGCGATTTCGCCGTAGGTGTTGATGCCGACGTTGTAGAGGATGTCGAACTCTGCCTGTTTGAACGGGGGAGCCATTTTGTTCTTCACAATCTTGGCTTTAGTTCGGTTGCCGATAGTCTCACCGGCAGTGTTTTTGATGGGACCGGTACGGCGGATGTCCACTCGAACCGAAGCGTAGAACTTCAACGCCTTACCGCCGGTGGTGGTCTCGGGGCTACCGAAGAACACACCAATCTTCTCACGAAGCTGATTGATGAAAATTGCAGTCGTACCAGTAGAGGCAAGACGACCAGTAATCTTACGCAAAGCCTGGCTCATCAGGCGAGCCTGCAAACCAACATGCGAATCACCCATGTCACCCTCAATCTCAGCACGCGGAACCAGAGCCGCCACCGAATCCACCACAATAATATCCACCGCACCCGACCCAACAAGCATGTCCATGATGTCCAACGCCTGCTCACCAGTATCCGGCTGAGAAACCAACAACTCATCCAAATCCACACCAATACGAGCCGCATACAAAGGGTCAAGCGCATGCTCAGCATCAATGAACGCCGCCGTACCGCCAGCCTTCTGCACATTAGCCACCGCGTGCAACGCCAAAGTCGTCTTACCCGAAGACTCAGGACCATACACCTCAATCACACGACCCTTCGGCACACCACCAATACCCAAAGCCGCATCCAAAGCAATAGAACTCGTCGAAACAGCCTCAGCCACACGACGCTTACTATCACCCATACGCATCACCGCACCAGCACCATAACTCTTATCAATCTGAGCCATAACAGCCTCAAGCGCACGCGCACGACCCTCACCAGGAACCTCAGAAACAGCCACAGACTTCTTCACACGACCCATAAAAACAACCTCCACAAAAACAGGAACAGAAACAAAAACTTACCCCACCATCATACCTGAAACCAAGGCAAACAACCGGGGCACACAAAACATAGCAAACCACGATATGATAAACAATCATGAACAACACCCCCGAAAACCAGAAACCCACCGCCCAACAAATCTTCTTCCCCTGGATGCACCAACAATACTGGGGCAACACCTGGAGCATCCTACCCCTCACCTGGGTCGGCGCCACCTGGCTCATCTTCAGCACCCTCCTAACCACCACCGGCACCCCCACCGCAACAACCCTCATCCCCCTCGCCGCCACCGTCATCGGCATCGGACTCATCCCCCTCGCCCTACGACTACTCGACTACGACAAATGGTTCATGCCAACCTTCAACTGGTTTGCAGTAACATCGCAGGACGTGACGAAGGCGCTCGCTACTGGTGTTGGTTTGGGTGTGTTCGCTCAGGCTGTTTCATTCGTGGCAACGAATGTGGCGCATCTGGACACGGGGAGTAACACGAACAACTCGTTGAGTGGTCTTGAAATCCCTGTCCTGTTCATTGCGACAGTTTTCTTGGTGCCTCTCATTGAGGAGGTTATCTACCGTGGTGTCGTCATGGATACCCTGCAACGGTTCGGTGCCACAGCCCTGGTGAGTATCCTGATTCAGGGAGCTGTCTTCGCGGCAGGGCATTTCGTTGAAACTCCCCTCACCGCTTTTACCGGGGTGCAGTTCTTCATCCTGCTCGTTATCGGTCTGACTCTTGGCTGGTTGCGGGATAAGACGAACAGCATCGGCACCACCTACATCGCTCACGCGGTCTACAACGTCATCACCTTGGTGACCATCCTCGGACTCATCCGCTTCTAACTGCTAGAATAGATGCACCCACACCACAGCAACAGCCGCTGAAGGTCGTGGGTGCATCATTATTTTGCCCAGGTCAAGGAAAAACACCCCATGCTCAATCAGCAACAGGCAAACATCCTCAAATATATTGCTAACAAGCCCCCCATCTCCGACCAACTGCCTCCCAGTCTTAACCCTGCTACCGGGTACCCGCTCACCCCGGAACAGCTCAATGCGCCTCACCCTACTAGCACCACGGTGGGTAACCGGCACCAGAGCCTGCTCCAGCAAAGGCTTCACAATACACTCATGGCGGATGCCACCGAAGCTAAAGATTACAAGGGCTACATCACCGCTGAAGCTCTCATCATTGAAGACCCCGAAATTCTCAGCAAGCTCGACAGCTCAAAGCTCTCCCCGTCACTGGTCATGAACCTCTACGGTTGCCACGCAAACATGGTCGCCCAGCGGTACTCTAAAATCCTTGGAATCCAGACCGACACCGTTGAAATGGTACGCGGTACAGCCTTCCACGAAATCTACGAGAACCTGCTCAAGTTCCCCCCTGAAGAGCGAACCATCGACAACGCCCAAAACCTCATCAAGAGCACCCTCCTCACCGGAAAATACCCTCAAATTAACCAAGACGAAGAGCAAATCCGGTGGCTTGTAAACACTGTGCGCAACGGGTTCAGCTTCCGCCGCCCTGGACAGCCCCCAGAGACCCCACAAAACACTCAGCTTCACCAGCTCCCGAACGGCAAAGCACCCCTTGAAGTGCCCCTCGGAGGAAACATCGGCGGGGCAAAACGTAGAACCTTCGGCATCATCGACCGCATCACCAACCACAACGGTGAAGGCACCATCCAAGACTACAAGACTGCATCCAAGCTCAAGCAGTATTACCTCACCTACACCAAAAGAACCGGACCCAACGCAGGCACGACCATCCCCAGACTTCCCGAACGCATCACGAACCGTGAAGGACTGACCAGCTGGCAACTGCCTGACGGGTTCAGAGAAGCATTCCAGCAGTACAGTTACCTCCTGCTCGCCGAACAAAACGGCTGGAACGTACCCCGCGCCGAACTTCTCTTCCCCGCAGTGAACGAACCGGTAAACGTCGTCTCCGTCCCCTCCCTACTCAGCGCAACCGAAGACCCCACCGAGGCGCACAAAGCGTTCGACGGCTGGGTCAAAGATGCGTACCCCCAGGCAGACCAAATGATTGACACCCTCACCAGCACCGGGACGTTCCACTACAGCCCCTCGTTCCTCTGCTCCTGGTGCCCGCTCGCCAAAATCTGCCCCCAGTTCAAACCCCTCTCCGGCAAAGGCGAAATCGCATACCAGAAACAACCCGACAGCATCCCGACCATCCACACCACCAAATAACCGATATAAACACCACGAAAACCCACCAACTTCGGAGGAAACACCATGACCAAGACTAAGAAGAGCATCAGTACCCGCCGTAAGGTTGCCGCCGCAATCGCCGCAACCACCATCGCAACCGGCACCTTTGCACCCCTCATCGCAGAAGAGCTCGACCCCACCCCCGCCGCAACCGCAACCACCGAAGCAGGCGACACCGCAACCACCAGCGACACACCCGCCGTCACCGGCGGAGCACTCGCACCCCACCTCACCAGCGGCGGACTCATCTACTCCAGCGAAATCGACGCACACTTCCGAGTAGACAACACCCAAGCAGGAAACGACTCCACCTACACCGACCTGACCGTCACCAACGACTCCAGCGTCGCAAGCAACCTCACCTGGGCATCCCTCGACACCCTCCGCACCTTCCTCCCCGAAGGCGCAACCTTCGGAAGCCCCGCAGGTAAAAGCGGCGAAATCGTCAAAGGCTCAGACCTCATCGCCAACAACATCGCAGAAGCAACCCAAGTAGACCCCGAGAAGGACTACTGGTTCATGGGCAAAATCCCCGCATCCGGCGAAGTACGAATCAGCGTTGTGAAGAAGGAAGAACCCAAGGAAGAACCCACCCCGGCACCTGAAACCCCGGCACCCGACAACACTACCGACCCCACACCCGCACCCGACAACACGGGTGACCCTACCCCCGCCCCTGAAACCCCGGCACCCGACAACACTACCGACCCCACACCCGCACCCGAAAAAACCAACACTAACACCCCCGTCGTAGAAAACACAGCAGAAACCATCGACAAAAACTACAAAGCACCCGCCGAAACCGAAATCCCCAAAGACAACGCCACCCGACACGACAGCGCCGGACGAGTAGTCTCCACCGCACCCGTCACCACCATCAACACCGACGCACAAGCAGGAACCACCACCACCCGCTTCGAAGACGGCGGAGCAGTCACCACCAACACCAACACCGGCGAAGTCCTCGAAAGCACCCTCGGCACCACCGTAACCACCACCGGCACCACCATCAACAGCACCCCCACCAAAAAAACCACCCCCACCGCCAAAACCAACAACACAGCAAACACCGTCAAAGGACAAACCCTCCGCACCGGCGACGCAGGCGTAGCAACCACCACCGGAGCACCCGCCGCCGCAATGCCCATCATCGCAACCGGACTATCCCTCGCCCTCGCCGGAACCCTCGTCGCCACCAACGCACACACCAACCGACGCAAAAAAGAAAACTAAACCAACAACACCCCCAAAGCACCCGCCCACCAAAACGATCACCCAAACCCCTGTAAAATAAACACAACACAGGAAACGACCACGGTGGGCGGGTGCCCCACACCCCCCCCCCCCCAACAACCAAGAAACAGACGTGATGGACCTCCAAACACTAAAACAAAAACTCACCAAACACCCCAAAGAAAACACACCCATCACCGACCCCACCACCCAAGAAGAAGAACCCCAGCCCTGGTGGAAGAAAAAACCCCTCATCACCACCGCAGTAGCAGGATGCCTCACATCCGCACTATTCTTCACCGGCTGGACAACCCACCTCAACGACTCCACCTACCTCACACGCACCTACGGCACACCCGGCGCGCTCGCTGACGGTATGTATTCTGGTTTGGATGATTTCTTTGGGTTGAAGGCGCAAATCATTGGGGATGATGGGCACGGGGGTAAGGTCACTTACAACGGTCGAGATTCTGTAGGTGTCACGGAGAAGGGTCTGCTGTATGCGCCGAAGCCTCCTACCGAGTTTAGGAACGCAAGCTGTGATTTGAAGCCCCAGCAGAACGGTTCGGAGCCCCCAAAAGCGTTCAAGAACAAGTCTGCCGTATGGTGGGCACCTACTCTGCTGAGTAACACTCAGGTCGTGCAAGGAGCGCAGGTGACACCCTCGGGATTCAGCAATAACGACGTCACTTTGCCTGCCGCACCGAACGGCATATACTACGCATCTGGCTCCCCGCTGAGTTCAAATACTGGTGCAACTGTGCTCGCTGGGCACATCAATCTGAATAGTGGCGCTTTGTCCCCGTGGGGGTACCTGCACCGTCTGGATAAGTGCGACCACATGTTCCTGAACGATGAGCATGGCGAGCGCCACGAGTTCGCTGTGACCGGTATTTACCTCGTGAAGCAGGATGAGTTGTCTTCTCATTCTGAGCTGTGGCGTAAGGATGGGGATAAGAAAACGTACTTTATTACGTGTTCGGGTAGTTCTGTGGGTACTGATGGTACGCAGGAGGCGGGGAATACTTTCTTGTTCAACTATGAATATAATTTGGTGGTTGAGGCGACTCCGGTGGATGGTTCGTATCCTAAGCCGTCGCCGTCTGCTTCGGTGAAGGCTCCTGTGGTTACGGAGGTGCCTTCGGTGGCTACTGTGTCGCCGTCTGAGCAGGCTCCTACCGTGAGTGTGCCGTCGCCGTCTGTTGTGGCTTCTTCTGAGCCTGTGCAGAGTCCTTCTGAGGTTTCTGGTGGGGGTTCTGTGGCGGGTGGTGGTCAGGGGAGTGGTGTTGCTACTGCGAATCCTGCACCGGAGGCTCAGGTGGGGGAGCAGGCTCCTGCTGTGGCGAAGAATGAGAGTGTGTCGAAGAGTGTTGCGTCGAATAATAATGCGCGTGCGGTTGCTACTGCGAATCCTGCGCCGGTGAAGAGCCCTTCGCCTTCTGCTTCGCCGTCTGCATCTGCATCTGCATCTGCGTCGCCGAGTAAGGCGGCGTCTACGAAGCATGTGACGAAACAGTAGGTTTTTACTGTATCCTTTGACCGCCTAATGATATGGTTGATATGTAAGAGAGATTACCCCCCTCTTTTCCATCTTGTTACCCCATATTGTTAGGCGGTTTTTGTTATGTCTCATGAGCAGATTTCTTTGAATTCTGATGTTATTGAATCGTTGAAGGAGCAGTTCGCGGAGGAGCAGTTCGCGGATAACCCGGAGCCTCGTTGCCCTGTCGTGCTCATCTATGACTGCTCTACGTCCATGTGGGGTATGAACGGTGACGACCCGAAGATGCGTGAGCTGATGCGTGGTCATGAGCTTCTACAGGATGAGCTGGTCAAAGACCCGGTCGCTCGTGAACGTGCAGAGATTTCCTACATCACCTACGGCACTCAGGTTAGCGAGCCGACGCTGTTCACCACCCCCGGTGAAATCAACGACATCCAAATCGCAGAAGCTGACCCCACCAAAGACACCACACACTACAAGTACCTCAACACCCAGCCGGTCTTCACCGACATGGTCACCACCTCCACCAACCAGGCGCTACTGACCGCAATCGAAACCATCGAAAAACGCCTCGAAAAATACGGCTCCCACCCCCACTACGCACCCATGATTTTCCTCGTCACCGACGGCATGGCAACCGACCACAACGCACCCGCCCCCAACGGCAACCAAACCCTCCTCGAATACACCATCAACCGCCTCAACGAACACATCCAACGCGACGAACAAGGACGCCCCAAAAAAGGAAGCTGGGTCTTCCTCCCCGTCTACATCCCCACCGGCAACCCCACCACCGACGCAGACATCAAAAAATCCCTCAGCATCTACCCCTCCCTCCCCGCACCCGAAGCACAACCCCTAGAACCCGGCAACATCCTCCAATTCTTCAAATGGATTTCCCAATCCGTCCAAAACCGCTCCAACTCCCGCACCGAAGAAGCACTCAGCTTCCCCAGCACCTCCGAATGGCTCATGCCCTCCATGTAACCCCCTAAAAGAAACCCCAAAAAAGAAAGCCCCACCCATGACCACCCCCAACCCCACCTACACCTGGGACATCACCCACCACGCCACCACCCAAGCACCCAACAAAACAACCCCCCAACACAACCAAGACGCACACAACCACTGGACACACAACGGCAAAGGCATCATCATCACCACCGACGGAGCAGGCTCACACACCCACTCCAAACAAGGCGCCCAACTCACCGCCAACACCATCACCGAACACATCAAAAACAACCTCCAAAACCACCAAACCCACCCCACACCCCAACAAGAAGCACAATACCTCCAAACCCTCCTCCTCCAAGCCACCCAACAAGCAATCAACACCACCCACCTCACCAAACACAACACCCAAATGGGATGCACCATCGCCGCCACCACCTACAACAACGGCACCTACGCAACCCTCACACTCGGCGACGCATTCACCATCACCGGCGACAACCAAAACACCCCACCCCAATACCAAAGCCACACCGAAGACTGGCAACACCCCAACATCACCACCTTCACCACCAGCACCCACCCCACCATCATCACCCACACCGGAACCAACGCCACCTGGCACATCACCTCCACCGACGGACTCAAAAACGTCTTCACCAACACACCAACCCGCGACACCAAAGAAACCCTACACACACCCCTCTTCACCACACCCGACAAAAACGGAACCCTCTTCCACCAAAAACTCCTCAACAACGAACACGCATGCCAAGCACTCCTCGCCGCGCTCGCCGACCAGAACAAACTAACCGACGACACCACCATCGTCATCGCAGGCAACAGCAACCCGCCCACTGAGGAACCCCTCACCATCATCAGCCCACCCACAATCGCCACCATCGAACGCGACGAAAACGGCATCATCACCGCAATCCACCCCAAATAGAACCCCAAGGACGTACACACCCATGAGCGGAAAATACACGGTCAAACTAGCTGACGGCACCACCTTCACCTGCACCACCGAAACCGAACCACTCGGCACCGGAGGTGAAGGCTCCGTGTACCCGCTCACCAACATCACCAACAACACCCTCGGAACCGCCGACAGCCTCGTCGCAAAAATCTACCACCCCGACGAACAGAAACGCCCCACACGCGAAGCAAAATGCCAAGCAATGCTCGCCAGCGTCCCCAAAACAGACTCAATCATCTGGAACCTCGGCAACCTCTACACCCCCGACGGGAAATTCGCCGGATACCTCATGCGACGACTCCACATGGACACCTACCGCACCTTCATGGAAGTCGCCCACACCCGCCAACGACGCCAAAAATTCCCCAACTGGTCAATCCTCCACAGCCTACTCATGGCACGCAACCTCGCCGTCGCAATCGACGCAGTACACACAGCAGGACACATCGTAGGCGACATCAACGAATCCAACGTCCTCGTAGCCAACGACGCCACCGTACGCATCATCGACGCAGACAGCGCCCAAATCACCCACAACAACCAAACCTACCCCTGCACCGTCGGAAAACCCGACTTCACCGCACCCGAAATCAGCAAAGGCTCCTACAGCGACCCCAAAAACCGCCGCACACCCGCCACAGACACATACGCCTTCACCATCATGCTCTTCCACGCACTCATGGGAAGAGCCCACCCCACCCAAAACAAACACGACGGACCCCAAAAAGAAGTCACCGAACTCATCCAAAACAACATCTACCCCACCTTCACAAAACTCCCCCCCGGCTACAACAAAGACCCCAAACTCGAATACGAAGCAATCCCACCCACCATCCACACCCTCATCAAACAAGGACTCAACCCCAACCCCCACAAACGCCCCACCTTCAACCACATCATCAAAACATTCGACGCTCTCCTCGCCACCGACCCGACCGGCAAATACATCAACCTCCACCACTGCGAAAACTCCACCCTACACTGGTGGGAAAAGACACCCACCACGACCACTTGCCCCCTCTGTCAGTACAAAACCAAATACCCCAACAACGACATCTGGACGCACAAAGAAGCGTCTAAAGGGCTCGACAACCTCGCACAGGCACTGCAAAAAGAAGCCCAAAAGCAAGCACAGAAACAGGCGAAACACCAGCAGACCCCTGCACCAACCCCAGCAACCTACGTTCCCCCGGTGGCAACAAAAACCGCCACCCACTACCAGCCGCCCACACACTCGACTCCTGCACCCACAGGCAACCCCAACACCCGCCAGCCAGGACAACCCCCGACACCCACCAAGGTCAATAAGCGGCTCGCCGTAAACACCCAAGCAGGCACACAAATCCCCCGACCCTCACTCGGAACCCTCCTCGCAAACGGAAACATCCGAATCGCCTTCGACGCGCTCGCCGCAGAACATCCCAACATTATCCCTTGGGTGTCTAAATACAGGGCTGTCCCGAGATGGTGGGCAATCCTTGGCATCAACATTATTCTTGGGGTGATGTATTGGCTTGCGGCACCGCACATCACCGCCTTCGCTCTGAAGTCACTCTTCCCCGAAGGAGTACCCGAGCAAGCCCACGCTATCGCCCCCTACCTCACCAATACCCTATGGATTCTCCCCACCTCAGTCCTAGCACTGCGCTTCATCTCTGCACTTATCCTGTGGTACGTCCGGCACAGAGAAACGAAGAAGCATGGGTACGGTTCTGTGGAGTACGAGAAAGTGTGGAAGACCGCTCTTTCTAACACGGTTGCTTCCCTCACCACAGGGCTCATAATCCCGCTCGTAACGCTAATCGTCTTGATAATCGCGGTTGTTTCCTTCATAATTAAAGAAGTCGCTTCTTCATCTAGCGCAAACAAGGGATAGCCTACCCACTTGGCTCCCTATGTTGTGTTCAATGAAGAGCGCAACATAGACAAGACCGAAAGGATACAGGTACCCACTTTGCATACTAACAAGCGCAACCCGAACACTAAGGCTCGACCTCAGCAGAAGAACTCTTTCCCTCAGAAAAAGAAGTTCTACCGCATTGGGCGTCTTGCAGGACCCATCGAGCAGTACACCACCGGCGCATACCCGGAGCTTCTTCCGCCCACCCAGGCAATCGACGCTTTCAACGTGTCCAAGGAAGTAGTGCTCTCCATCCTTACTAAGCATGGATACATTCAGGGCGGCAAGACCACGGACAAGATTCGAGAAGCAAAACTTGCCGCTAGTTGCAATGGCACCCAGCTTTGGAACGTTGAAGCACTCCACGACCTCCTGAACACCCTCAACGCAGGCAAGCGCAAGATTCGCCGGAAGCTCCTCAACCAGGAAATCCCCGAGGGCGTCGCTGAAGGCGTATATGAGCCGATTGAAAAGCTCTGCACCTACTTCGATGTCCCCGAAGACAAGTTCAAGAAGATGCTCTATAAGGCTCGATGGTGGCTCCCCGAAAACTACGAGGAGGCTGAGGGCACCTTTGAACGCTCATATGGTGCACCTCGTGAATGGGTCATTAACCGTGGCTTCGCGAAGAAGTTCCCTGTTTCGACTCATACAGGGGAGAAGACCTACACTTGGGTTCTGGATTCTTGGCATGTCGTAAAGACCCTCTCGGGACAGTTCGAGAACGCGCCTATCCCGAAGAACGCGATTGTCCCCATCAACCATGTCATCAAGCCGCCGAAGCCGACTGTTCCCGCTTTCCTCGGTACTGCTACCGCCGCTCTAAAGGACGCAGTTCGGAAGAAGAACTACAAGTTTGCCAAGACAATCGTGTCTCAGGCATACGAGTACGGCGACGCTTACGTCAATGGACTGGAAAATGCATGTAAGCTTCCGAAGGGATTCTTCCGCCAGCGAGGATGGGCTGATGCGCTTATCGCTCGCGGCTTGAACTAAGTAACCACGAGTACTTTAAGGCTCAGTAGATTAGCCCCCCCCCGGTTAGCCTGCTGAGCCTCTTTTTTCATCTTTGATATACTAGACCTTGAATTTTGCTGGCACCAGTCGGTGAAATTCCCAAGAGGGTGTGCAAACCCCACTAGGTTGGAACGTGCAGACCCGATGGTTTTATCTTCATGGCATTATCGCCCTGACCCAGGTTCTGCTGGAGCAGTGAATGGGGCAGGGTGGAGAAACCAGTGAGTTTATCTCCTTCACCCTCTATGCCTCTCTCTTGTTCGGAGAGAAGCATTTAAGTTGAAGAGCTGTGCAAGAATAACCGTCAAAACGTACTGAGACAGAAGATGCCCACAATAAGCAACCCGCCAGTTTACGGCTGGTGACTTATTGGGTATCGGAGACATAAAGACGCTTTGAAGGAGCAATTTCTTGAAGAATCTGAACATTAAACGTACCGCCGCCGCTATCCTGCTTGCAGGATGTGGGATTGCCTCTGTAGCCCCCGCATCCAATGCGGCTGACCTGGCGACCTGGGAAAAGCTTGCTCAGTGTGAGTCTGGCGGAAACTGGTCTATCAACACTGGCAATGGGTTCTATGGTGGCATCCAGTTCACCCAGGAATCCTGGAATGGTGTAGGTATGACCGGTTCCCCGCACACTGCCTCCAAGGAAACCCAGATTGAAGCGGCGGAGCGACTGCTTGCAATTCAGGGCTGGGGAGCGTGGCCCGCTTGCTCGGCTAAATACGGTCTGAGCGGAGCCGCGACACCGACTTACACCAATCCTGCTGAGAAGACTACCGTAACCTCTGCACCTGCAACCCAAACTGTAGCGCCTCAGAGCGCTCAGGGACAGAACGTGTACGTTGCCCCGGCAACTACCACCACAGCTACTGTAGAGCCTGCTACGGCACCTGTTGCCCCGGCTGAGTCTGTAGTAGAAGCTCCGGTGGTTCAGGAGCCTGTCGTGCAGTCTCCGGTGACCGCTGAGCCTGCTGTTGAGCAAGTTGCGCCGGTTGCCCCGCGTGCCGCTTCTACTACCTACGAAGTCGTTCCGGGTGACACCTTGAGCTTGATTGCTCAGCGACTTGGCGTACCCGGTGGATACAAAGCAATCGCAGACGCTAACGTTGATGTGATTTACGATGTAAACCTTATCTTCCCTGGGCAGGTCTTGACTATCCCGCAAGGATAAGCTACACTATTAGTAGAAAACACATCTTTCTTTGTTTAGAATTTTGTGGATAGCTTAAGTATTTCATTCTAAAGCCCCTCATCTGTTTCAGATAGGGGCTTTAGTGTGTCTAAAATCTGCCGACACCTGTTTTGGAACGAAAACATATACCTCTCCGATTCCTGGCGTTTTTCTCCAAAGGAACCGGAGAGGTATATTTACCGCTTTTGGTGAAGTTACTTGCGTCGAGAGAACAAGGATTTCAAAATCCCTGCTCTAGCTTCTGCTTCTGCCTCCGATGCGGCAGGAGGTAACGAGGATACTACATCCGTTACCGGGTCGGCGGTGTATGAAGCACTGAAGCCGTCTACGATTGATTCGCCAGGTACGGTAAATCCTGCTTCATCCCAAGGAGCCACCCGAATATCGGACTTCGAGGATTCCTGGGTAGCCACCGGAGAGACCTTATCCGAAGATGACCCACCACGGAGAGCCAAAAGACGATTCACCGTTGATTTAATGTCTGCGACATAATCATCTCGTTGCAGAACAGCACAAAAATACTTATCGCCCTTGTCTCCAGTGGAGCCAGCATTGGGGTAAAGGAAATCTCCACTGGAGAGTTTTACTCGCACCGGCGGCACACGAACACCACGCCGCCAAGAAGCGGAATCGTTAATCGGAACACGCCCAGATTCCAAAGCGTCCATATACGCATAATGCTCGGGGCTTCCTTCAGCGAGGGTCACAACCCCATCCGAATCAATCCGCTGAGAGAGCAAATCAAATTCTGACGGCTTAAGATTCAACGATGCTGTCTCTTCCAGGCTCGCACGTGCATCATGGGAGCTACGGCTAGACGGCTTCCAGTCGGTAGCTTGGCGCTTGTTTACGGTACCGTTATTGCGGGTTGCTTTTACCGGTGCGAATACTCCGTGCAGAAGCATCGGTTCACGGGTAATGGCAGAGAGAACATACAGCGTCCAGTTCTCTACTTGGCGAACTCGACCAGCAACGGCGGAGAGCTCATAACGCTCCATCACAGTGTCAATCAGATTTTCCCAAATATCGCTTACTACGGGGACATGAATTTTAGTGCGCGCATTTGCCAGCTTAGACAGAAGCTCAAGGTTTACACCACGGTAGGTGTTGTTCTTCCGAGCTTCTTTCATGGGTAGGTAAACTTCAGTCGCCTGACCGCCTGCTAGGTGCGTTTCCTGCGCTGAATTACCGTCAGCACGTACCGTAGGGAATGGTTTAGACACGACACCGCTAGTTTTCCCCTGGCGGCGCACCAAGATACCGGAGAATTTTCCACGGGAACGGTTAGAAACGACAGATGCGTTGCCGCCAATCCCCAGCTCAACCAAAGCTTTGCATACAGCATTAGCCGAAGCACGTAGAACGCTCACGACCTTGTACCAGGAGACAGAAAAAACACCAAGCTGAGACCCAAGATGCTTCCACGATACCCAGGCAGAACCAGCGTTTGATGTACCCTGCAAGCGTGCCAGGATGACTGCTGAAACATCCAGGGCAACTGCTGAGGAGCGCACCAAAGGATGCCCCCACACATTTGCAGGGATAGATACAACATTTCCGCTCAGCACATAGGAGCAGAACGCCTTAGACAAAGAGACCTTCATCAGCTTGCTACTTCCATCTTCCAAGCTGAATCGGATACCCATCGAAGGGTCTGAAACGTCTGCCCCAACGGTGAATGAATGGAGCGCTTGTCCTTTCGACCCGTCTTGGTTACGACCGTACACTTCGGTTCTGATGCTCAAGCACATGCGGAAAACGTCGGCGAAACGGCGGTACCCAGCGGCTGACAAAGCGGGTAGACCAACCATGCGTGCTAAGACGCGAGGCTGTGAAGGGAGCATAAACTCAGATTCCCCACACTCCAAGACGCAGGACGCCAAGAAAGCTAGGATACGGCGTGCGAAAACCCCCACCGGAAGTTCCAAAATAGGCTCTCCGGTGGTGATGCATATGGTCGGTGAAGGTACGTGGCGTACTGTTCGAGCTACGGAGGCTCGCTCCCATATACCGTCCGAGTTTAATCCAGTACCAGAGCGTACTGACTTGGTAGATACAGGTAACCCTCCATGCACATACGCTGAAGGGAGCATGGTGGAATCCCACCCAGCCTTGATGACAGGAACGTGTTCACTGTACAGGTTTTGGTGGGTGGAGTCAGAGGTGACGGTTATTTCCTCATAGGGGAGAGGTAGCTCTCCACCATCAGCAGAAGCAGATTCTCCATCGAACCTGGTGTAGCTGGGCACAACAATAGACGCAGAAGAGCCGTAAGGGTTGGTTCTTACTACGTCTTGGTCTGCTTGGGGAACTGCTGACATCTACACGGGTTCTCTTTCTATGCTTATCAAGGATAGCCGAAGTAGTCTCTGGCAATAATGCACAGCTTGCCGAGATGAAAACAAGCCTACCACAAATGTTTCCGGTCTCGATACCACCCTAAGACCCTAAAACCCCCAAATCCTTGTAATTCTGCGGGAAAAAATTTTAAAAAAATCTTGTCCGTTTTCCCTGCCCCAAGTTTTCCACAGCTTTATCCACACCTGTGGAAAAGAAGAGCTTAAATCAATCTATCTATTGGAAACCTCACGAAACAACGCCTCGACCCCAATGGCTAGAAGGGTAAACCGGGGTATGGGTGAAAATGGTATCTACCAAATAGTCACTCAACCACCCAAAACTACCAAATAGTCACTAGATGAACCGAAAAGTTACCCTGCTATAACTACTTACCGCCGCTGAAGATTCTGTCTCCGCAGGATGCTTGCGTCATGTTGAAAAAATCCTCGGCGTCGCCGTAAAATGGTAAAGAATTTCCAACCGGAACCCTATACTCACTAGGAGAAACACCACCAATGACTGCTAAGACCGCCGCCCCCAAAATCACCGTCTACAGCAAGAACAACTGTTTCCAGTGCAAGATGGTTGCCCGCCGAATCCAGGAAGCTGGAAACTCCGTCACCAGTGAGACCTTCAAGATTGACGAAGACCCGCAGAAATTTGAAGAGCTGACCGAACGTTACCCCAACATGCTTCAGGCGCCCGTAGTCGTTATCCGTACGAAGAACCCCGACAAGTACCTGCACATCAACGGTGTGAACTTGCGCGAAGATGAAATCGGAATCGTAGACGGGACCTCCGAAACTACCTGTGAAATCTTTTTCTCCGGTAACATCCCGGACGCGCTGAACCTCGCTATCGCAGAATATTCCGAAGAGCATTCTGAAGAGGACTAAGGGCGCCCAGCAGACCATCCAAAAAGTAGGCGCTGAGCTCACTCTCGCAGAGTGCACTCAGCGCCTACCCTTCTCAACACAAAAGAAAAGACCCCTCAAAGATGCTTTACCCTCCCGAGCTGATTCAAAAAATCCGCGAATCCCACGACATCCTTGCCATTTTTGAGGAAGTCAATGGCACCAACCTCACCCATCCCATCCGACCCAACAGCACAGGCGGCGTCACCCACTGCCCCTACCACCAAGAAAAAACCCCCTCCTGCCACATCAACACCATCACCGGCACCTACCACTGCTTCGGATGCGGGGCACACGGAGACGTCATCAGCCTCATCCGGCAAAATAATGGGGATAACTTCATCGACGCAATCGAATACCTTGCCGAAACCGCTAACCCTCCGATTACCCTCCCCAAAAAGACCACCACCAGTGATAACGTCGTCACCAATCGCCGTCTCAAAGAAATCACAACGGCAACCTGGGAATACTACCGCACCCAATTCCAACATCTACCTGACACCCACCCCGCAAAACAACAAATCATTAACCGTAACCTGAACCCCAACAACCCCTACTACGGCTACGCGCCCACCGGGAACAAACTCGCCCAACACCTCACCCAAACCTACACCCCCCACGAACTAACCCTCGCTGGAGTCTGCTCCCAAAACAAAACCACCGGAGAACTCTACGACTTCTGGCGTGACCGCCTAATTTTCGCCCTTACCGACATGCAAGGCACCCCCGTCTCCTTCACCGGACGAGCACTTAACCCCACCGAAGAACGAAAATACATCAACGGCAGAACCACCCCTATCTTCGACAAAGAAAAAACCCTCTACAACCCCAACATCACCACAGCCAACCAAACCACCCGCACCACCCACACCTGCTACATCGCCGAAGGACAATTCGACGTCATCGCAATGACCGACAACGGCTACCCCAACACCTACGCCGCAAGCGGCACCGCAATCACCGAAAAACACCTCCTCACCCTCCAGAAACTCACCAGCACCAGCGGTACCATCACCTACATCCTCGACGGCGACCAAGCAGGTTCCAAAGCAACCATCAACGCCTACCACACCTCACCCCAAACCCAAGCGCAGTCCTGGGCAGTGCACCTCCCCAACAACACCGACCCCTGCGACTACATCCAACAATACGGAGCGAACCAACTCACCAACCACATCAACACCACCGCCCAGCCCCTCGCCACCGCCGCGCTCAATCACTGCGCCACCACATACAACCCTACCAACCCGCAAACCCAAAACGCCTTCCTCGACCAAGCCGCCAAAATCCTCCACAACACAACTACCCCCGCACTCAAAAAACTCATCATCAACACCACCGCCCAGCTCACCCAAACCACCACCTACGAAACCGAAAAAGCGCTCCAAACCCACCAACCCAAAATTCACAACCACGCCAACAACACAAACCAAGTCACCACCCCCGCAGAACACACCACCCCTGTCGAAAATAACACCGACTACCAAACAACCCTCCAAAACCTCAACAACAAAAACACCACCACCACAGCCTCCAAAAAACTACTCCACCTAGCAATCTACCACCAAGCCTCGCCCCTGCTAGTCCAACCAGACACCTGGAACTACCTCGACCCCAACGTCCAAAAAATCTACACAGAATGCGTGACGCTATCCAATAATCAACAAACGTTCCACCCCGAAAACTTCTCTAACCCTAAGCTTGCTTCGCTCCTGCTCAACGTAACTGAGAGCGACTTGCAACCGCTCACGCCGGAGGACATCACACGAGAATTCAGAATCACCACAGAAATCTTGAAGAAAGCCCACAACGGCACTCGGCGTAAGCTCCAATTCTAAAAGTCAGAATCACCCCTGAAGTTACTGTAGTGACCTCTGGGGTGGTTCTGATATTGGGACCAGATATAGAAATATAAGAAGTGACTAACCACCCCACCGAGAGAACATAAATATGTCATCAGAAGGTATGAATATGCACCGTATGGAGGATGAAGGCTACAGTGGTGGCTCTTCCTCTGGCGGCGGGAGTAAATTTTTTGCTGGCTTGGCAATCTTTGCCCTGATTATTCTGACGAGTAGCGCTATCGTAGCGACCGTAGCAGTGGTTGCCTATTCGTATTACCACCTCACCCGGAAAAAGATGATGCAACCCTCTGAGGTGTTCCTCTACATGCTGGGTATTGCAGGTATCGCTACTCTGCTCTGGTTCGTTTTGGACGCGCCTAAGAATATGCAGAAGACGCTTCAGCTAGTATTTGCGGATTCGCAGACGTATTTCATGCAACACAGCTGGTTGGAGCTTATTGTCGCGGTGACGACGCCGTTTACCCTGATTGGGCTTGTTTTTGGTGCACTTTTGGGTTGGCTCTTCTCCCTGAAAATTAAGGCGGACTACAAGAAGTTCCCTGAGATTAAGCATCTGCCGTCCTACTGGATGAATGCTGACAACTTTAAGTACCAGAAGACTCCTCTGCAACGGTACCGTCGGAATCGTGTCGCTAAGAAGATTGAGGAAGGCGCCAACTATATCCTTCCTGATGAAAAATCTGGTCTGCCTGCTGGTACAGCCGCTGGAATTGACGAAGAGGCAGGTACCGCCTTCTTCATTCCTGCCGCTGAAATTCCTCGCCACGGGGCTGTGTGCGGTATTTCTGGGTCGGGTAAAACCAAGCTGATGGAAAACCTTATCAGAGGCAACGCGAAGCAAGGCATCACCAGCATTATCATCAATATGAAGGCTGATAGCGACCTTAGCCGAAAACTCACAAAGTATGCCTGGGAAGAAGGCATGAAGTTCTACCATTTCACCCAGGTGAACCCCTACAGCGGTAAATACGAAAATGATTGGAACCCCGCAGGTCAGGCATACATCGACCCCTTCGACGGGATGACACTGGAACAGCGAGTCGATGTTGGTTTGGCGTTCCAGAAGTACCGCGAAGAGAGCGAGAAATACAAGAACGACGTCAAATGGACTCTTCAGGTTGTGTTCAATGCCCTCGACGAGCTTGAAAAGTACATCAAAAAGCTGGAGGCTCAAGAAAAAGCTAACAAGGCTGAAGCGCAAAAACTTCAACTCGACCTCCGCCGCCACAGCCTGAAACCTTACCTGACTGCTGAAGAAATTCAAGACCTCAACCAGCGCATCAAACAACTTGAGGTGGAAGAGAGCAAGCTCATTCTTGCAGACCTGGCAGAATCAGGAATCGTCTGGGACGATGGAGACTTCCGCCGCTTCCACAGTGCACTCATGCACCCTGAAGCAATCCTCAAAGTACTCCCCACCAACAGCATCAACGCCGACAACCTTATGCGCCGAATCCAAGAAGGCAAACACGGCAACACCCAAGAATCCTGGGCAACCCCTCGAAGCAACTTCAACGCCGTCATCAACTCCTCACTCGGAAGATGGATTGGTCGCCCCAAAAACGGTGAACCCTACATCAACCTTTACGACATCTGCCGCCCGGACGCCACCCCCGCCGTGGTGCTGTTCGACTTCAACGCAGACTCTGAGGAAGAAATCAGTGCTCGGTTCGGTAAAATCCTGACCGAGATGCTGACAGCCACTTCTGCGCGCCGTCGAAACACCAACCAGGACAGCAACATCGTCCAGGTATTCTTCGACGAGTTTCAGACCATCCCCCTGGCGAAGGTAGATGGTCTTCTCGAAAAAGCTAGAACCTCGAACATCGGTGTCCTACTAGGACAGCAGACACTCAAACAGCTCATCAAACGCAACAGTGAAGCGGAAGTTGAAGACCTTATCGACAAGGTCGGAACGATTATCGTCATGCACGGTATGAAAGGCACCGGTACCGCTGAGCTTATCTCCCGAGCCCTCGGCACCAAGAAAGCTATCAAATACGTCATGTACTCCAAGAGAGAGCTGGTCTGGTGGAAAAACTTTATCCGCTGGGACGACGTGCGCCGATACGACACCAGCCAAACCGAAATTGAAGTACCCCGCGTGGAAGCATCCGAACTCATCGCCCTGCGAGGACCCAACCCCCAAAAAGGTGACTACTACACCGAAGCAATGATTATGCGTAAGACCCCCAAATGGTCTGCGGCACAAAACACCATGATTGAAGTCTTTGACGGCACCAAAGTCCACGTCCTCCTGCCGAAACAAGTCATCGAGAAAGTGCCCCTGCAACCGGACATCCCCCTACCCGAGCACGCCTACCCCAAACAGGTCACCAAGAAAGCAAGCTCTAGCACCAAGTACCGCACCCGGCAGGTCAAAACTTCTAACCCGAAACAAACAGCACCCACACCGGCACCGAAACCGTCACAAAAACCCCCCACCCAGCCCCCACCGAGCAAAATCCGCAAACCCCAAATGCCGAAACCCCCGGCACCGAAACCGCAAACAAATCCTGATATGGCGAAGGTAGACAAACCAGCCCCAAAAACCCCGCGAGTCATCATCCCCCCGACAACCAAAAAGGAACCGGAACCTGCACCCCAACCCACCAAAAAGGAACGCAGTAAACCCAAACCACGAGTCGTCGCAGGACCCATCTCGCAAAGCATCCAACAACGAACCAACCAGCAAGTAACCAACCAAACACAGGAAGAAACACCTCATGGCGATTAACAACCCCACAGGTACCACCCCCGACAAAAACGGCAAATACCGAGTAAGCCCCGTCCCCGCCGTCGAACAACCCTTCACCATCAAATCCAGCGTCCCCGACCAACACATCTACCTCGAAGCCGACGGCGGCGAAATCCTCCCCCTCTCCGCAGGCAAAGGAACCACCAAAGCCGAACGCCGCAACAACCTCATCAAAAGCGGCAGTATCTTCGGATGGGCAATCCTCACCACCACAACCCTCGCAGTCATCGGCTCAATCGCCTCACCCTACCTACAACCCAAACCCCTCGACAAAGACCAACAAGCCGCATACACCATCAGCAAACTCGGCATCACCGGCTTCAACAAAGAAGCAGGCGAAGACATCGCAGTAGGCTACGTCAAAGCCTACCTCTCCATCAAAACCGACGACACCGCCGACAGCCAACTCAGCTGGTACCTCAACGGCGACTCCCTCTCCTCAACCAACACCACCAGCGCCGCAGGCAACATCCGCACCTACACCTCCAACACCGCACAACAAGTCATCGGAACCCCCCGCGTCGTAAGAATCATCCCCCAAACCGCCGAATACACAACCTACCGAGTCACCGCACTCGTCAAACCCGCCGCCACCGGAACCACCAACACCCTCAAAGAAGCCACCAAAACCACCCAAACCACCGAACTCAAACAAATCACCCTCTCCGTCGGCGTAGCATACTCCAACAAAACCGGACGCTACTACATCGCAACCCCCGCACCCACCATCCTCCCCTCACCCATCATGGGACGCACCACCGACCTCAACCAACCCGCAAACCCCACCGGCGAAACAGTCCAACCCACCGCCGAAACCAACTCCGTCATCCAAGGCTTCATCAAAGCATTCACCATCGCAACACCCGACAAACACTCCGACCTCGACCAATACGTCGTAGACACCAAAAAACTCACCCTCGCCACCGCCGGACTCGGAGGAACATACACCGTAAACACCAACACCATCAACTACACCCTCACCACCGACGACGGCGGAAAAACCCTCACCGCCAAAGTAACATTCGACCTCACCGACGAAGTAGGCGGAACCACCGACACCACCAACAACGAAAACACTAAACAAACCATCACCTACCCCGGAACCTACACCATCAAACTCACCAAAGAAGGCAACGGCAAATACCTCGTATCCGAATTCTACCCCTGGCTCTACACCACCGACACCGGAAAAGCCACCCAATAACACAAACCCGATATACAAAACCCGAACAATACCCCAACAGGAGAAAACAAAATGCTACTACCCCAAACACTCACCCCCCTCGCCGCAGGCGGACTGAGCACCATCACCAACCTCGCAATCGCAATCTTCATCGTCGTAACCGTCGTAGGCGTCGCAATCAACTCTATCTCGTGGTACAAGAGCCGCGAAATGAAAGCACCCTTCACCTTCCTTGCAATCTTCATCGTCTCGGGAGTCATCGTGGCGCTCGCTCTCTTGTTCGACCCGAACTCGCCGCTGTACGTGATGGGCACTAAGTTCATTCAGGATACGGCAACCCAGGCTGGTAACAGCTCCGCAGGATAGACCTCATGATGAGGGACTATCAGGATAAGCCCTAAAGCTTACCCAGGAAGAGTGGGTGGGAGGCAAATGCCACTCACCCACTCTTCCTGCATCTTTGTTGATATGAACCTTACAAATAACTAACCAATCTCAGTAGGCAACCAACATAGTCGGAGTGACATTACATGGCGAACCCGCACAAGACCCCTTTGAAGGAAATTTTCAAGGGGAAGAAAATCTCTAAGCTTCTCTCGGGCACCAACAATCCTCGGAAGCTTGATTTTCCTCAGAAAGCAATCGCTGACAACATTATTTTCTCCAAGACAGAGGCTTGGGCATTTTATAGAATGTCGTCTGCCCAATTTGATTTTGAATCAATCGACGCGAAATCTGCGTTGATGCGCCAAGCAAGCGAAGCGTACACCAGCATCCTGTCTGCCACTAAAGGTACTGAGCCTATCGAAATTATGCCGTTCAGTATGGCTCACAAAATCTCGCCTGACGCTTTCCTTAGCACATCGTTTCAGGAAAGTCAGAATCAGGTAAACCCTATGTATGCTACTCGCATGGTTGCTGAAGCCCAGATTGTGAAGGAACTGGGGTTTGTGCGCCGTGAATCCTATATTGGGGTGAATCTGGGTTCTCGGAAAAAACTTCAGAAATCGCGCAGTGATGAAGATTTTAGTGATGACGCTAAAAAAGAGACCCTTGAGGACGCACGGAAACTTTTCACAGAAGGTGCACTTGAAGCGCTTTCGTCTTTTCAAGACTATGCCCGTGTTCTGCTTGGTGTTCAGACTGAAGAGCTCTCTGAGACGGAAGAACATAATGCGCGAGCAAAAGAGAATCAAATCCGCATGGTACTTATGGGTAGCGCGTTGAAGTGTGAGCCTTTGACACGTGGAGAGATTCTATTGGTCACCAAGTCAATGTTCCACCCTCTTGACCCTGTGCCGCCTCTAAAGTTTGACGAGAAATCTGTGGTCGGTTCTGCTGATATTGCTTACGAGTACTCGCACCTCATTGACAGTAGCGACCCCTCCTGCTTGAAAATTACACAAGAGAATGATGGTAAAACTAGCGTCGCATATATGGCTACATATACCGTAACGAACTTGCCTGAAGTCCTTGAATTTCCCCAGATGACTCCTTTCGCGGAGGTGGCAATTTCAGAAATTCCGACAGCCCGAATCTTTGCCCGCCTAACGATTCTGCCCCATCAGATGATGGGGAAATTCCTAGAAGGTGCAAGCCAAAAGGATGTGAATGAGGCGAAAGACTTTAAGGATGCAAACCAGGAAATTCAGGAATTCGGTCATAAGAAGGTGGAAGACCTGAAGAAAGGTCATGAGCGCCTAAAATGGGTTCAAGCGAAGCATGCGGAAGTGCGTGCCCCTTGGGTTCAAGGAAGTATCCATGTTTGTGTGGCAAGCCGGGAGAAGGACGAGTTGAAGCGCTACTTCTACCAATTGCAACAGGCTTATAGCCATCAGAACGTGGAGCTTGCAGAGATGACGTGTGAGCAGATGGAGTTGCTGATGATGGGTATCCCTGGGTCTGGTCTGTTTATTGACCATAAGGGGTATAACCATGTCGTATCTCAGCAATTTGGTGGCTATCTCGGACTGAATTTTGCATCCTCAGTGGGAGACGACATCAATATGAGTAGTGTTCGCACAAAGAAGCTGAGCGATTTGGAGGAGAAAGTGGGGTTCCGTAGAAATGGCATCTAACCGTGGTGGCAAAAGTAATACCTTTGGGACTGCCTTGGGGGTTGTACTGTCTATTGTTTTTCTACTGGTCGTAATGTTTTTTTATCCTATGACACAGGGGGCAAAATCAGTTGATGGTTCTATCCGCTGGTGGGGTCGGGTGTTTGGCGGTGCAGGTTCTTGCATAGTTTCCCTTGGTAGTAACTGCCCTTTGAACGTTACGAATGATAATGAAGCCCCTGGTGTACCTGGTGTCGGTGGTGTTGGGGGTGTCGGCACAGCTAATGCTGGTGCACCGGCTAACAAGTCCCCTGAAGTTGTTACCGCTTATCTTGGTGCTCTTGATGAGCTTCATATTGCAGAGGCTGAAGACGGTAAATATAACCCCGCAGAATGGAACGTCTGGGCTATCAACAGTGCAACCATGTGCTCTACCCGTGCTGAAGTTTTGAAGGCTCAAGGAACTGACGTCACAACTAAGGAAGGTTCCTTGAATGGGTGCTCCGTTACAGGAGGAACTTGGGTCAGTCCTTACGATGGGCAGACCATCAAAGTTGCTCAAGGGGAAGACGTGAAAGCTATTCGCGCCGGTGTTCAGATTGACCATGTTGTCCCGATGAAGTATGCCGCAGAACATGGGGGGAAATCTTGGACTGCCGAAGAGAAATCACAGTTCGCCAATGACACGAGCCAACTTGTCGCTGTATCTGAATCAGCACGACGGGCTAAAGGGGATAATAGTCCCTCAAAGTACATGCCTCAGCAAAGTGAGCAGTGCCGATACTCTCAGATTTGGGTTGATACAGTCAAGAAGTATGATTTGACTATCACTAAGGGTGACAAAGAAGCGCTGAAAAAGGGCTTGGCTACCTGTGGACAGTAGCTAACCAGAAGCACCAGCCTACTATTCCTCTGTAGGCTGGTGCTTCTGATATGTAATGAAGAATACCCATCCATCTAACCAATCAAGTACCGGAGACCTCCCAATGGCATCGTCGAACACGACATTGATTACAACGCCAGTACTCACTGCACGACCTCACTGGTGGCACCAGATTAGTACATCCGTGAAGGTAATCTTTGTCGTGTTGGCGGCATTCGTCTCTTTGGGGATGATTATCTCGGCAACTACTGGTGCCTCTGTCCAGACCGAGTCGCAGAATCACCGTAGTACGTATGCTGTCACTTTGACTCAGGAAGCGCATGCAGGCTTTCTGGGTTTTGTGGGTGGAGAGCAGAGCCTTGGTCATGGCATGGATAACCCGTCCCCGTGGAAATCCTCGTTTACCAATATCCAGCTTGAGGAAAAGCAAGGGCGAGTATTTACCATCAAAGAGGCTATTGGCGCCAACCTTGGGTACGTCAATTATGCAGGTGAAGGTGACGGTGGGCTTTGGGTTGTAGCTACTGATGCAGACCGTATGCAGAACCCGCCGAAGACTATCAGTAAAGACTCTGAGAAACTAGTCAAGCTCCGCTCAGTAAACACAATTGTCTTTGGTGGTATGCTCACCAGCTTTGCCGATTTCATTAACGGGTTTACGGGGATGTTCTATGACCTTATTCAGGGTCTTCTGGGTGTGGTGTATAACCCTCATACTGTCTGTGCTGACCCGAAAGATAGCAACTGTGTGCTGAACCTGGTAAAGATTACCTCTGGCGGAGATAAGCCTGGTAATCATGGCGTAATCGGTGCTATGCGGGACGCTCTCTTCAACCCGTTTGTCACTCCTGTTCTGCTTATTGTTGTGGTGGGCGCGGCTTGGGTCTATGTTCGGAGTAAAGCCGCAAAAGAAACTTTCGTCCGACTTGGATTTGCTCTCGGTGCACTAGTTGCAGGTGTCTCTCTTTTGATGAACCCCGGTCTTTTTACCAGCTTCCCTATCCGAGTGATTCAAGAGCTTAACGGTGCAGTAATGACTATCAGCACCTCTGCTGGTGATAGCGAAACTGGAGCCGCCTCTGACGGTAACACCTCGGGCACCTCCTCCGTTTGCAAGTCCTCTGCCAAAGATACAAGTAGCGCCGAAAAGACAGTCCTTGCCATTAACTCCATGACTTGCACCATTTGGCGAGTCATCCGACTAGACCCTTACGCCCGTGCACAGTTCGGACGCCCGTTCTCCAAGCTGGACGTGAAGGACCCCGAAATCGCAGAGATTATCAAAAAGGCAGAGGTAGACCCCAATACTTTCTGTGTTCCTCTTCGCGTAGAAGGAGTTCCTTCAGATTACAAGAACAAGACCTTGCGGCTTGACGAGAGTAGCCCCAACAAGGTCTGCAACCTTGCGGCATACCAACTCTATTTGCAATCTGATGTGCAGATTGGAGACCATGCTAGAAAACAAGAGCACGGTGTAAACCAAGACTGGTACAAACTCATTGCCGTGGTTCACGCTGATGAGAACCTTTGGAACACTTGGACTTACGGCTGGTCTTCAGGATTCAACCGCTTTATGGTGACCTCTGTAGCAATGGCTACATTCGCACCTATCGGGTTCATCCTTGTCGTCTTTGCCCTTATCTCCTTTGGTCAAATCTTGCTCATCTCCCTGATGATGATGGTCACTCCGGTGATTTTCCTGATGATGCTCCATAAAGATTGGGGATTCCCGAAGGGTAAAGCCTTCTTCAAAGCGATGCTGGGTGCAATCTTGGTGTTCCTGATGTACTCACTCATCCTCCAGCTGTCTATGATTTTCTTGGCGGCTATCTTTGACACCATTGATGACATTGGCTTAGTAATGGTCTTCTGCCTGGTGCTGACTTATGCGTTGTGGCAGAACCGTCGTCGGATTCTAACGATGCTGAATGCGACCGTAGGTAGCCAGAACCAGTATGTCCGCTCTGCCGTTGATAACGTCTTGAACAAGCAACGTGCACCGGGTGGCTACGCAGAAAGCGTCCTGGGTGCTGTGCGTGCCACGAACCTGCGCGCCGCTTGGCGTAACCGCAATATGGTCGTGGACAACGAGACTGGTGAGAAGGCTGGATTCCTGCGGAATGTCAGTAAGGACTTCACCGATGCTCTTGAGCACAGCAGAAAGAACGCTATCTTGACCCACAAGCCCAACAGCGTAAAGGCTACCGCTTTGCGAGCTCGTGACGCGATGGACCTTGACCGCGAGAAAGAATTGAACCTCGAACGTCAGCGCCAGAAGGAAGAACTGGACAATGTCTTTACAGACCAGAGCCAGGCAATGAACAGCGTGAAATTTGAGGAGTCTCGCGCGAAGGTCGCCCAGGGTGACGCTATCCTGGCTCAGAATGAAGCTATGAACGCCGCAAACAACGTTCGCCGCACTAATGAGAGTATCCAGCGCCTCGTATTGTCCTTCGAGGCGAACGGTGACGGTAGTGACACCAACGCGCGTATCGCATTTGCAAACATGTATCGGGCAGAGCAAGCTATGCAGGCGGCTAACCATGCTCAGAAGCTGGCTGAGGCAACTGGCGACTTGGCTGGAATCAATACAGCAAAAGCCACTTACTCAGACGCACGCCAAAAACGTGATGCTTTCATGTCGTACCTTACCCCCGAGCAACGCGAACAGTACGGTGCCGAGATGGACACCATGTTCTTGGCAGACCCCACTCTGGGCAAGGGGAAGGACGCTATCCAACAAGAGTTTGCTCTTGCACGCTCCTTGGATATTAAGGCAGTCACTGCCCAAGAAGCATACCGTCAGCGTGTTTTGCTCTACAACGACAATATTGAGGAAGGTGTAGCCTCTGCTGACCTGAATCTCGAAGCTCAGCGTGTCGGTAAGAAAGCATATGACCAAGCTCTTCAGGATGCAAAGAAAAATGCCCTTACTGGCGATATGGCTATTGCCGCCGCAGAGAAGGCGCAGGACGCCGCTATCGCAAGCTATTTGGCAGAGCATCCGATGGAAGAGCACCTGGAGAAATACGAGATGCAGGACGCCGGGGCTACGAACGTTTCCCGACTTGCTTTTGATGCACCGAAGTACCGAGATTTTGGTACTGAGCCTCCCTTCGGTGGTGGCGGCGATAACCCGCCTACGAAGCCTATTGATATTCCGCCGTACAATCCTCAGCCTGATGGTTCTTCGTTTGATGAGGCGTTCTCTTCTAGTGGGGATACTCCTTCAGGGGAGCCGTCAGGTGGTGCTGGTGCAGTTCCTGTAGTTGAGCCGCCCTACGATACCTTTGGTGGAGAAGGCGTCCCGCTAGTCGATGTTTTGCCTCCGTCAAATTCAACTGACAGTCCCGTAGATGGGAACCCGTCTCAGCCTAGTGAGGAATTTACCAATGAGTCAGAACGGGTACACAGCCCTGTGCCGGGGAATCATCCTTTGCCGGAGTCTGTAGATACTACCGGTGGTGAACAGTTTGTTGAGCCGGGTGTGGGCGCGTCTGAGAGTTTGGGCGTTGAGTCGCCTGATGAGGTCTTTACGCGAGTGGATGAGCCGGTAGCATCTAGCGCGGGCGCTCAGCCCTTGGGTGAGCCGTCTGTCTTGGGTGGCTCTATGGGGCGTCAGGAGGGTGAGGTATTCGCGGGTGGCTCTAGTGAGCCGGTGACTGCTCAGGGTATTGGGCAAGAATCAGCTTCGGTGTTTGAGCCTGGTTCTTCTTTGGGTGAAGGTGTAGAGGCTACTGAGACTCCGGTAGCTGAACGCCCGGAGCCTGTTGCTAAGGCTCCCACTCAGGAGAAGCCCGCCCAGGAAGAACCTACCACCCCTGTCCCTACACCTGCACCGGCGGTAAACAATGACCGCCCGGTGGAGCCTGTGAAGGTGAAAGACCCTGAACCTGTTGAGAAAGCAAGTGCTGATGCTGAGCAGAAAGTGGAGCCTGTGAGTAGCCCGGTTTCGGAGAAAGCGAGTAGTCCTGCGAATCATGACCAGCAGGGTGAGGGTAAGCCTCGCCCGGAACCGGTAGAGGCTGTCGAAGCACCTCCTGTAGCTAATCGCCCGGAGCCTGTTGCTAAGGCGCCCGCTCAGGAGAAGCTTGCTCAGGATAAGCCTGCACCGAAGAAGCCAGCACCTGCACCGGCGGCAGAAAGTGACCGCCCGGTGGAACCGTCGAGGAATAAGCCTGCCGCTGAGCCGGTTACCAAGAAGCGGAGTAACCCTCTGGGTGGCGCAGGAAACCCCAAGCGCGTGTTTAAGGTACCTACCCAGCCTATCCAGAGTAAACCTACGGGAGCCCAACAAGACGCTAAAGAAGCTTTTGGGTTGAACGCTAAATCAGATGTTTTTGAACGGGGTGAATAATGGCGCTGGAAGATACAAATGAGACAAGCCAGACAGATAGCGGCATGCTCGACAAGGCGGCTAAAGCCGCTGAGACAGCACAAAAAGTAGCTAAGACTGCTCGTGCAACAAGTACAGCAGTCACTACAGCCACCACTGTTGCAACTAACCCTTTGACATGGATTGTCCTCGGTGTCGTCACACTGCTACTGGGACTGATGGTTGTAGGTGTGCCAATGGCTCAGGTATGGGGGAAAAACGACAATGCGGACGGCTGTTACGGTGTCAGTAGCGCAGGCAACGGGTCTAGCCGTTCCGGTCTGAAGCACAGTGACGACCCGAAAGTGAACGTGCAGAATGTCGCTACCTGGCTTTCCTCTACAAACTTTGCCGGGGACTGGGGCAATAAGCCCTTCAGCACCAAAATGATTGCTGGTATGGTAGGAAACTTCGGGCAAGAGTCAGGGTTCAACTCTGAGAAGACTCAGTACGGCTCAGGGCTTGACTCTAAAATGTCCAACGAAGAAATCCTTTCTCAGGGCAACGTGTATGGCAAAGCTGTAGGCTTTGCCCAGTGGGATGGACCCCGCCGCGTGAACCTCGTGAACTTCGCAAAAGCCAACGGCACCCACTGGTCTGATTTGGGTACGCAGATGGATTTCTTGAAGCAGGAGCTTGAGACCACGGAAGGTGGTAGCCTCCTTGCGTCTGGCTTCACCGATGACTCTAAGAGCGTTGCAGAGCTAGTGAAGATTTTCCACGATTCTTTCGAGCGCTCCGGCGAACCCAACATGCCTCGCCGCGTGTCGTTTGGTGAAGACTTCGCCAAAGACTTCAAACCCGGAACTACCTCTGTAGGCAATTCCTCCCTCTCGAAGGGTGGAGGTTCCTGCTTCTTGGGCAATGATTCTGGTGCTGACATGTCTGGCATCGTTGAACTCGCAAAGAGTATCGCATGGGATTCTAATAAGCCTGAAGAAGCTCGCCGTATTCCGGTGTCTCCCAACGACCCTGACGGTGTTGAGAACGCAAAACCTGCCTACAAGGAAGCGAAACGGAAAGCTCAAGAAAAAGGCGGCAAAGATACCCACACTGAACGCCCTGGAGCTGAATCCCTGTACGCCAGCTGTGACAGATTCGTTGCCACCGTACTGAAAAACACTGTAGACCCGAAGGTGCCGTGGGGTGCAACTGGTCAGCAGGCGGAGTACTATGCAAACTCTTCCGACTGGAAAGATGTGACTGGAAAGCGTAGCGACTTGAAACCTGGAGACATCCTTATCGCCGGTGGACCTGGCGGCGTAGTAGGTCACACAGCCGTGTTTATTGGCGACCACGACGGAAAGCCTTCCGTGGCTCAGGGCTCCTGGAGTAACGAGGTGGGCGCTATCTACCCGATTGAACACCGCTGGAGTGAAGACCTGACTGACGTCTTGGGACAGAAGTACAAGGTTTACCGTTACGTAGGCTCCAACTCGGGTGCTGTGACTGATAAGGCATAAAGGGGTTACACTATGAGCATGGAAAAGAAATCTCAGGACAATCGAAACCACGCACCTGCTGAAAACCCTTACTTGCAGGCATTGGGCATTAACGAACCTAGCAATAGAGCTGATTCCTCAGAGGGCGCACTTCCCGTTGCAGAGCAAACGGAAACTGAGGGCACTGCACGGAAACTCTCACGGCGAACCCTTCTTCTGGGTGTTGGTGGGGCAATCGCGCTCACCGTTGGTGGAGGCTTGTTGGTTGCCCGCCCTTGGGAAGTGGAAGACGTCGTCAAGCAGACTGCTCCTGCCTCTTTTGAAATTACAGATGAGGATAAGCGAACGATTACTGAGTTTGTCGAGCAGTTCATGAAGGTTGCCACTGATTTTGGGGTGGATGAGAGTAAGCTGACCCCCGAAACTATTCGTAACGTGCGATACCTTGTCAAGACCAAGAATAACGGCTACGGGGCGTATATGCGGTCACGGTCAGACGCATACAAGAACACCCGGCAGTTCATCTGGGAAGGTTCCTCGCTCTTCTATACAGCTGAGGAAGTGTCCCGTTGGAACAAGGAAGCCTACCTGCTGGATGAGCGGATGCCTACCTTCAAGCTTCAGGGGAGCCCCACGGTCTCTATCAGCCCTTCAGGTACCTACTACATCGACAATAACGGGGGTAGTCACCGCAAAGTATCTGTCCGCGTCGATTTCGTGACCAAAGAGACGGTACGTGTTCAGGATTCAGATGGTGAAGGCTCTAACGGGGCATTCGCTGTCATGAGTAAAGAAATCCCGGCAACGGTGAATCTTGAGCTTATCGAATCAAATTCTCGATGGTACCTAAGCTCACAGACCGGTAGCTCTAGGTATCTGCTGTCCACCTGGGATGAGTTCAACTCTTCAGAGTACGCCGAGTCTCAAAACGCTGGTTTTGTGAAAGAAGGAGAGATTATCCCTACACCTTTGAGTGAAAGAACATCGCCTACTCCTTCACCGTCCACCAGTAAAGAAGCGGGTGCCTAATGGTTGAAGAGAATGAAACTGATAACCCTGACAAATACTGTATTTACGGTCTTTACAACGGGACTTCATCTGAGGGTGCATTACACTCTCCTAGACATTTGAGTGAGTTCCCTCCCCATCTGGCTATCTTCGGAATCGACGAAGAAACAGGCGAAAAGGTGGGAGTTGAGCTCCCCTTGGATGCTGAAACTACACAGCAGATGATTTCGGATTTGCAGTCTGTGGCGAAAGCCTGGGGCGGGGAGGACGCACGACTTGAACGGCGCCCGTTCAGTAAAGCGTGGTGGCAAAGAATCCTGAAGGAGTTCTTGTCGTGGGCATCGCAGAACAAGATTCTGGTCGCGTTCCTTGTGCTCTGCGCAATCATTTTTACCGCTGGTATCGTCTCCTGATTGGTGGACTCACGAAGATAGCCACACCGCAATGGTGTGGCTATCTTCATGCGCCACCCAACTATAATCACCGGAGGGTAAAAATGCGCAATATTCAGAAAACTGCAATTTATGCAACCTGTGAGGAAGTGGTGCTAAATATCACAGGAGGCTGGGAGCATTGGTTTGACTGGGTAACTTAGCGGTGGCAGAGGTTATTCTCGGGGAAATAAGTTGCAGGCTGGGCAACGACCTAGCATAATGGAGCAATGCAAAAAGAAACACTGAAACCCACATACTACCTCTCAGTAACACCTCAAACAATCTACCCTCAACCCAAACACTCGGTCAGTGATTGTGTTAAGGACACGCTGAAATATCTGCGGAATCACTACCCCGAACAACTTGCCGAGATTGGCGAAGTCGCTGTCAATGAAGACGGTGACACTCTACGCATAACCAGCCCCTTTAAGATGATTGGCGACGATGAAAGCGCTCTCAAACTAAAGGCAATGATTCAAATCATTGAAGATTTGAAAGTTGCCGGGTACTACACGGTTAGCACCTCAGAAGATTTGCATTCCACGTACACAAACTTGACCGCATAAAACATAGGAGTGAGCGCATCATGGTTCAGAAATATGACAGTCGGCTACGGAAGATTGAGACTTTTTATTCTCCGAAGGAGTTTCGTGCTTTGGGGTATCGTGAGCGGTGGGAGGTGCGTGTGAGTGATGGTATTTGGATTACGCCGGAGAAGTTGGTGGAGACGACGATGTCGAAGCGTGAGATTCGGTCTAATCCTGGGGTGTATGAGGAGGCGTTGGAGTGGTTGAGGGGTTTGGTGGATTGTGTTCCTCCGTTGGCTCGTGTGTCTGAGTCTGGGCGTTCTTTTGCTTTGACTGGTGATGCTGTCCGTGATTGGCATCGTCGTCGTGGGTTTGAGGTTGGGGTGAAGCTGACTGATAAGAATTTGCCTGCGCGTTTTTATGGTGGTTTGACTGAGGTTGAGGGGTTTGGGTTGGCTCCTTTGCGTCCGGTGGCGAATTTGTCGGTGCGTGTTTCTCCTGGTTTGAAGGAGGATTTTGTGCGTGCGTTGTTGGGGGTGGGTACGGTGTTTACTGGTCGTGATGGGCGGCTGGTGGTTCGTTCGGGTGCGCCTGAGCCTGCTTTGGGTATTATGCGGGGGGTTTTGGAGGCTCGGGGTGTGGATGCTTCGGTGCGTGTTTCGTATCCGTTGTATCGTCGTGAGGTGTGTGATGTGCCGGTGGAGTTCTTTGAGGGTACGGTGACGTTGTGGACAACGTTTGTGAAGAGCATGTTGGCTCCGTCGTTGCGTGAGACTGTGAATTTGTTGTTGGGGCGTGGGGTGGAGGAGCAGGATTCTTATTATGCGTCGTTGGTGGCGGAGGCGTTTGGGAAGTTTAGTGAGGCTGGTGGGGTTCCGTTTGGTGGGTACCTGGCGTCATCGTTGCCCAATTGGGTGAATGATTTGCCGATGCACACGATTGGGGCTCCTTTGAATAAGTTTCAGAAGAGCCGTAAGCGTGCGATTAGTGCGCTTCTTGCGGAGGGGGATTTTGAGGAGGGGCATCGTTTTGGTGATGGTGAGTTGGCTGAGCGTATGGGGTTGGAGGTGGAGGAATATCGTCAGTTCAAGGACGCGCATGAGAATTGGTTGAAGGAGCGCATGGCGGAGGAGTTGAATTGGCGTGAGAATGGTCAGGAGCGGGTGAGCCATCATTTGGACCCTGCGGCGGGTTCTCGGCGTGATTTGGGTGTGGCGACTGATTTGTTGTTGGCGTTGTTAGAGGCTGGGGTTGAAACTGGGGATGTTGGGTCGTGCGAATTGTGTTTGAGTGCTTTGGCGGTTGCTGAGGATGCGTCTCAGAAGTTTTTGGAGTTGAGAGGTGTTCCAGAGAGGTTTAAGGTTGTTTTGATGAGGAAGTTTAGTGAGCGGCGGAGGGCTTCTCTTGCAGAGGAATGAGATTGGTGGGGATGTGGTGTATCGGCGCATGGGTGTGGTGGGCTGTTTGTTTGCTGGGTTGTTTTTTGTGTTGCCGTTTGGGGTGGGGTGGTTGGTGTTAAGTGTGGCGGCGCGGTATGAGCAGTTGGTTGCGGCGGGGGTGTTTCGGTTGCAGGAGGCTTATAATCCGGGTGTGGGTTCTGGCGCGGCTGAGCTTAATGGCGTCTATGAGGCTCGGTATGCGATAATTGGTTTAGTATTTTTGGTCTGCTGGGGTGTCTCGGCAGTGATTACGCTGGTATCTACTCGGCGGATTAAGAAGTGAAGGAGCCTGCGAGTATGAGTAAGTCTGAGTCTGATTCGGTGAATGAGTCTGTGAATGTTGCTGAGGTGTCTGCCTCGGGTGCACCTGTGGTGCGTAAGTGGGCTACACATTTGGTAGCTTTTGCAGGCGGTGCCGCTGTTGTTACTGGTATGGCGTTTGGCGGACTCATCCCTTCTGGCTCTCATTCAATGGCTACCGGTGGTTCCTCTGGTTCTTCTGTGCAGAAGATTACGCGCAGTGTGTCTGGCAAGGATGCTGACACGATGAAGCGTGAAGCGACGGAGAAACTGACGCAGGTTTTGAGAAGTATCGCTGAGACGGCTGACCCTAATGCTATCGGCGATGAGGTTAGCGCTGGCAATTATGAGCGTGTCCCTGAGATTCTGAAGAACTCTGTGGTGGGTGAGACGGACGCTTCTAAGCAGGCGTCGATGGTCGCTGTGATTTATTTGGCGGCTGGCTTGGGGAATGTGATGGGTGGCGCCCAGAATATTACCCCGATTAGCGACCAAGCGGTCATAAACACAGCTGAAGCCATTACGGAAAATGGAACCGTCCATATCCCCCAGAGCATTTACGTCCGCACAAAGAAACCTGTTTCTGTCACGATGGTTTACTACCCGGAGTCTAATGAATGGAAGATTGACGGCTTCACTTTGATGCTCATGGAGGTCTCAGCGGCTGTAGACCAGCAGAACAGCTCAATCGCTTCTGCCTCTGCATCTGCGTCTTCTGACCCGTCTGCAACCGCCGCACAGTAACCCTAATTTTGAGAAGACCCCCGATGAATTACTCACATCATTCGGGGGTCTCTTTGCTGGAAGGAATCACTCATGCAACCCATCGTTTTTCACAAGATTGAGCTTGAAAATTTCCGCAAGCACGAACGGTACGAGATTGCCTTTGAGGATAATGCAATCACTCACATCAAAGGCGGTAACGGCTCCGGCAAATCTTCTATCGTGAACGCTATCCCCTGGGTGCTGTTCGGCGTCCTCCCCTCCGGTGTCAAGAGAAACATCCTCCTACGAAGAGAAGGCACACCAGCAGACCAGGGCACCCTCGCCCGTCTCACCTACAGCGTCGGTGAGAAAAAATTTATTGCTACACGAAAAATGAACCGCCGAGGCAGTATCCAGGTCTCTCTTGAGGAATTTACAGACGACGGTGGTGCTGTACTACTCAGCGGGAACACTGTCGCATCCGGTAACGCCGCAATCGCACGCTCTCTAGACGGCGTGCCGCCGAGCGTATTCAACACTGCTATCTTCTTCTCCCAGAACAACGCCGACATCTTTCTGCGTGAGCGTCCCGAGGGGCGGCGTGCAATTGTCGAGCAAGCAACCGGTATCACTGCTGTTTCGTGTGCTCTGGACGAGATTCGTGTCGCGCGTCTGGCAAACAAGCGAGAGATTGAGAGTAAGACCGTAGACAAGGTCGGGGTTGAACGGCGTGCGGCACAGGTACAGGAAATGGAAGGTGCTGTAGCAAAAGCGGCGAACCATTTGCAGGAACTACTCGACCAACATGAGTCGCTGGCGGGTGAACGTCGTCGTGTAGCCGAGGAGCTAGAGCGTTTGCGTGAAGGCTTGCGAACATGGGAGAGCGCTACCGCGAAAGTGGAAGAGGGTAAGCGTTTGCGTGAGGTGGGCAAACGAAATTATGACCTGTTTTCTCGTGAAGTTGAGAACTTGGAAAAGCGAATCACAGGTGGTTCTGGCACCGCGTTGAGCTTCGATGTCGCCTCCGCTCTCTATGAGGAAAAGCGTGACTTGTTGAGACGTAAGCAGGAGGAACAAGCATCCTCGACGGCTCAGCTAAAAAGTTTGGAAGCTGAACGTGAAGGTCTTATGGGCATTATCTCTGGGTGCGGATTTGAAGGTGTAGAGGACGCCAACATTGAGCTGGAACGTCTGGAAGCTCTGGTGAGCTCTTTGAAGACAGAACAAGACGCTTTGACCACCCGATTGAGAAGCCTAGAAGACGGTGAGCTCGTAGCGGCTCGTCGAGTGCACCAGCAGATTAGTGAGCGCGGGCATATTTGCCCTACGTGTAATCAAGCGATTCGTGATGTTGATAAACAGTTGGCTGATTGGGGGGAACGGATTTCTGAGCTGGAGGGTGAGGTGTCTGATGTACGGGTGGAGCTTGCGAGTGTTGTTGATAAGCTTGCGGAGGCTGTGGGTGAGCATGATGATTTGGGTGCGGTAGTTTCTGCTTTTCGGCGTTTGGGGGAGGTGGACGGTTTGCTTCCTGTTGTGGGTCGTGAGTGTAAGAAGCTTGGTAAGGATGTGGCGCGTTGTGAGGGGGAGTATCAGTCTGCGTTGATGGTTTTTGAGGATGTGAAGAGGGTGGAGGAGCTTTCTGCTGAGTTGAAGTCGAAACGGGAGGCGTTGGCTGAGGCGTTGGGGCAGGTTGAGTTGGGTGGTAGGCTGGTGGGTGAGGGTCGGGGTGTTTTGTCTTCTGTTGAGCATGTTTCGTCTCGGATGGTTGAGGGTCGAGAGTTGAAGCTTCGGGGTTTGGAGGAGTCTTTGGCTGTCCTGGTGGGTCGTGGTCGTGAGGCGCGTGCTGTTCATGGTCGGTTGGTGGGGGAGTTTTCGGTTTTGAAGGCTCGGTTGGAGTATGAGTTGGGTGAGGCGGCGGCGTATGAGTCGCTTCTTGTGGAGCGGGATAGGATTCTTGCGGTGGAGGGTGTGTTGCAGGAGACGCGTGCGCGGATGTCTGCTGAGGCGGTTCCGTTGTTGAGTGAGGTTGCTTCGGAGCTTGTTGTTGGGTTTACGAGTGGTGTGATTTGTGGTGTGAGTGTGGGCGATGATTTTGGGGTTGAGGTTCATTTTGCTGGTGGTGGGAGTCGTGATGTGGCGTTGTTGTCTGGTGGTGAGGCGGCGGCTGTTTCGTTGGCGTTGGGGTTTGCTTTGTCGAGGGTTGTTGGTGGTGGGTCGAATGCTTTGGTTTTGGATGAGGCGTTTACGGCGTATGATGCGGGTAATCTTGAGTCTACGGTGCGGACTATTCGTTCGCGGTTGGGTGCTCGGCAGATTATTTTGATTGCGCATAATGATTTGGTGGATAGTATTTCTGACCGGCAGGTTTGTCTTTAGCTCTGGGAGGGGGTGGGGCGTTGGTGATGTTGTGGCTGGTTTGGTGGGTTGTGGGGGTGGTAGAATGGCACCTTAGTTGGTTGTTTTGAGAAGTTTAGGTTGTCTTTGAATGTACTCGTGTATTGTGAAGCTGAAGGTTGAACCTTTGGTGGAGATTTTGGATGAGCATCTGGAGCCTTTGATGCGGCAGGAGTTTGAGAAGATTCAGCGGAATCGTACTCCGTCTACGGCGCCTGTTCCTGATGGGGATTTGCTTACCCCTGAGCGTGTGGGGGTTATTCGTGAGAATTTGAAGGTGCAGGCTCTTGATGCACTTCGGCGTTATTGTAATGACCCGCAGGCGACGGTGGAGTCGGACTGTGTTCGTGTGAAGGTGCAGGCTCCGTACCCTGTGGGTGAGCCGTATAGACCGGATAAGAGTATCACTATGGTCATCCCTGGTCTTGATGATATTGCCCCTGCTGAGCAGGAGCCGAAGGAATATCATGTGGATGGTGCTCAAGAGTGGTCTGCTCTCACTGATGGTAAGTGGCTTGAGTGGATTCAGGGTGTTATTCATCTGTGTGATGAGGAGCCTGAGCGGGGTAAGAAGTTTGTGGAGCCTGCACCTAATTTGCCTGATGCTGTGCGGAGCAGGGTTCTTGAAGCGATTGAGGTTGGGGCGAAGATGGGGGCGCTCTCTTATTTGGAATATGACAGGCTCGGGTACTAGTCATGCCTAGACGAAATAACCCTTATGGGTACACTATCAATGAGCAACGGTTAGAGCGTGATGTTCTGCGGTTTGATTCTGACGAGCTGGTGGCAAAAAAACTTCCTGCCGGTTCAAGGAAAGTCCATACCAAGAAGCGGGGGGACAGGGTTGTCCTCACTGAAAAGGCGCTTATCAATGCCGCCGCAGAAGAAGCCATGCGTGTAGCTGGCATCCCCAAAGAGGATGTGCAGAATGTTATTGCCGCCTACAAAAATGTCGCTCTGGCGGCAATTGGTAACGGCGTTGATGTGGATATTCTCGGTATCGTCAAAATCAAAGTCAATCTCAACACCCCCACTGAACAACCTGCCCAGCGCACATCTAAATCACCTAAACGACTTACTACCAGCTCCGAAGACATCACCTCGGGTCTAGCGCGACTTGGCGAAGAGCGCCCAGACCTGACATTCACGCCAAATAACTGGTATACGCTACTTTTCGAGTACGGTTCGCACATCCCACGCACCCCCGGCAAACGGTACAAAGAACGTGACGCTAAAAGAGCTAAAGGGCAAGTCGTGGCACGTCGTGGCGAGCGCAGTTACCAGCAAGCTCTGCATGATTTGAAAATAGGTAGAACTAGGTATGAGCGTGAAGCTGATATATAGGTACTGGTTAGTTACCCTCTGATTGGTTGCTAGTGGCTCCTTGGTGAAAGGGGTCTCTGGGTTGGAGCGGGAGTTACACCTGTGTTGGTGTGGCTCCCGTTCTGCTATATATGTTGTGGTTATGACCTTACCCATCTTCTAGTGACGGACAGACCTCTTGATGATTAGCAATACTTTTTGGACTGATGTGGCTTATGAGCCTACTCGCCGTGCGCCGGTGGGTGCTTTTGTGCGTTTTGTGGCGTCGGTTTTGTTGGCTGTTATTTTTGCTGTTGCTGTGTTTCCTGTTGGTGTGCAGGGTGCTTTTGCGGCGGATGATGGTGATAAGAAGTCGGTTGAGAAGTTGGAGGAGTCGAAGAAGCAGTTGGGGGTGTCTGAGAGTGGTGATGCTGGTTTTGAGCAGATGTTGAAGAAGGCTCGGGGTGAGGGTCAGAAGTCTTCGTTTGCTACGGTTTTGAATCGTGTTCTTCAGCCTGGGTATATTTATAATCATCCGAGGTCGAGTACTGATGGGTATTATCAGGGGAATACTAAGTGGTCTTGTGATGTGAATGACCCGAATAGGGGTTTGCTGACGTATCATAACTGTGATGTGCCTAACTTTACTGCTGATTTGGGGCAGAATTTGTTTAGTGCTTTGAAGCCTGGTGGGATTCAGGGTGGTGGTGCTGAGTCTGCGAAGCTTGAGGTGTCGTGGTTGGGTTTGCCTACGGGTGTGAAGACTGTTCCGTCTGCCGCCGCCGCTCGTGTGGAGAAGTACACGGCGTTGGAGTTGTTTGGTTATAACTTGCGTGTGACTCGTTATGAGGGGGAGTTTGACCATATTCAGGTGCAGACTCAGGCTCGTTTGATGACTAATTTTGGGGCTTCTCAGACGCTTGCTCTTGGTGTGAATGCTATTTTTAATGGTATTACTGAGGGTGCTTCGGGTGCTTTTGCGGCTTTCAAGGATGAGGTGAGTAAGGGTAATTATTTTGGTGCTCTTGCCGCCGCGTATAATGGTGGTGCTCAGTCGTCTGCCGCCGCCGCGATTGAGACTATTCTTGATACTTCGGATGCTAACGTTATGGCTACGCGTGGTTATGCTCGTGTTGGTATTGATAAGACTTTGTATAATGCTCGGTCGGCGACGAATGCTGAGATGGAGCAGGAGATTGTGAATACGATTGCCGCTCTTATTGCTGGTAGAACTCCTGAAGAGGTGCGTTTGCCGGATGATTTGAAACAGCTTCGTGTTGCTCCGGCTCAGCCGAGTGCTGGTGGTACTACGTGTACGGTCACGAACCCTGATGGGACTCTTACGACTATCTCAAAGTTGGCGTCTGAGGCTGATTGTGAGGAGTCTGCGAAGACTGCCAATATGGAGAACCCCTCCTATAAGTGGGATGGTGCGGATAAGCCTGCTGAGTCTCTGAAAGAGTGGAAAGAGCACAATAAGGGCTGGTTTGAAGCCGCCGGTAAGTATGGTCTGACCTGCAACGTGGACGAAGATGAGAGTAAGCGCGAAGAAACTCTCTCGGCGTTCTACTCTTGTGTGCCCACCGCGTATGAGGCGGCGGCAAAAAAGTACTCCAAAGAAAAGGAAGGCGAAGCAGGCAAAAAGCTTGCAGAGCAACTTAGCCAGCCTGGATTCATCAACGATTTCTTGCGTAAAAACGTCTCTGCAAACTTCGCGAACCCTGCTAACCAGTACTACTGCACGAACCTCGACGGAACCGACAAACTCGACAGCAACGGCAAACCCGTCAAGCTCTTCACCGAAACTGGTGGCTACAACCCTGACTGCCTCCACACCCGAGCACCCATCCAAGGTGGACTCTACGGAACCGGCGACGGCGAAGTCAAAGACACCCGCCGCCAACTCTACGACTCCTCCCTGAGCACCGCCCTATTCGACTCCAGCGGCACAATGGCAGACTGGGCGAACGCAGGAATCATGTCAGCAGGCGCTATCACCCGTTTCGCTAACGCCGCCCTGAACCTTGGCATGTCACCGCTCATGCAGACCTTCGGAGTCGATAACCTCATCGCCCAGGTCATCGAAACTATTCGAGACGGCGCGTTCTTTCCCTTCCTATCCACAGCTACACTCATTGGTCTCATCTTCCTCGCTGTTCGAGCCATGTTCTTCAAAAAGGGTGGCTTGAAAGATTTCATCAAATTCCTTGGAGCCTTCCTACTCATCGGCATCATCGGTACAGCAACGCTCCTCAAGCCTCACGAGACTATCCGTACCATTGACCGGAGCGTCAATTTTGCAGACGCATTCATCGCCAAAGCACTAGTCACTGACATTATCGGGGATGAAATTTGTAGCTCTACTGGCGCTAAATCCAGCATCAAATTCAGTACTACCCGCTCTGACGCAGACCCCGCCACTCGTGCACTCATGTGTGAAGTCTGGCGGATGAACGTCCTCTCCCCCTGGAGCTACGCACAATGGGGTACAGGGTACAACAACCTTTACGCAGTGGACGCGAAACGCCCGGTCACCGCAAACACCCTAACCAACACCAACTCTGCACAGGTTAGCCGCGCACCCGTACAGATGGGAGCAGGCGTAACCGTGAATAACTGGGCTTTGTATCAGCTGGACTTGATGACCACCGGCACCACCACCGAAAACAACCCCAACCGCACCGCAGGTGTGACCAACAGAGACCTCTACCGAATCGTAGATGTCCAAGCAGGACCCAACAACGGTGAAGGTACCGACCCCAGATACCTACGTGCCTGGGCAGGACGTGAAGGTTCATCCCGCGCCCTCATCGGAACACTTTCCCCCATTGCCGCCCTCGCTACTGGTGTCACCGTCGGGTACTACTCGGTGGTGAAAGCGGTGGTGAAAGCAGTGCTTCTGCTGATGATGGTCATCCTTCCGTTTATCCTGCTCATGGCTCTGCTCGGTCGCCCTGCGAAGAAGGGAACCAAGCACTATGTGGGTACCGTAATCGGTCTTTACATCCAATCCGCAATGCTCACCTTCGGTCTGTGCCTGCTGTCAGTCGTCCTTATCAACCTGACAGCATCCGTGGACTCCTACATCTACATCTTCCTGCTCCAGACCATCATCTCCATCCTGATGCTCCTCTGGACCCGAAAGCTGATGAAGAAGGTCATGCGCGGCTCTGGAGCACTTGGCTCCGTGAACCTGACCGACACCAAGAACATCCTCAGCAAGAGCGAGATGGGCAAACGAGCTGTACGCACTCTGGAAATGGCTCCCGGACGAATCAAGCACGCCGCCGTCAGCGGATACACCAAAAACGGTATCCGTGGTGCCCTGCAAGAATCCGCCCAAGCAGTCGAGCTCAAGAAGATTTTCAGCAAGCCTGGACGTGAAGGAGCATTGCGCACCATCACCACCGCACGAGCTACAGGACTCGCCACCGCACGCGAATCTGTCCAAGACCTCGACAACTACAAGAACGTCAGCAAGATTGCTGACAACTTGGCACAAATCACAGCCGCTGAGCAAGGAGTCGTGTCGAAGGGCTCCAGTATCTCTGAGCTCAAGAGCGCCGGGGACATCCGCCGAGCACGCAAGGCAACCGAAGCCTACAACAAGGTGCAGGATGCAAAGCTTGCCGAAATTGAAGAGAACCTGGAGAAGGAGTACGAGGCACAGCGACAGCAAGCCGAGCTTGCAGGCATGGACTGGACACGTCCCTCGGACAAGGAGCACAAGAAGTCTGTAGACCTCATCCTCCAAGAACAGGAACGTGCAGAAGAAGCTGGTCGAAGTGTGATGCACGAACACATCCAACAGCAGATGTCCGGCAAGCCTGTACCCAAGGGCGAGCGCTACGACATCCAATCGGACGACCGGTTCACTGATGCTGAGAAGGCAATTCACGGTGTCTTGGGTAATGAGCGTGAGTTGAGTAATGCTGTGAAGTCTAAGGTTTCTCAGGTGAAGTCTAATGTGGTGGATGCGGTTAGTTCTGCGGCGGCTGTGCAGGCTGTGCGTAAGGCTTTGACGACTCCGCCGGATGTTGTGCCGGAAGAGGTTGCTGAGGCTCTTGCGATGTCGAGGGCTGAGGTGTCTCAGCTTCCTGTGGAGCGGTTGCGTCTTCTGCGTGAGTGGTTGGAGGCGAACCAGGGCACTGATTATCGTAATGAGCGGGCTGAGTTGTTGGAGTATGTGCTTGAGGCAATCCGCTATAAAGAAGGTGCGTAGGAAAGGAATCTGGCTTTTATGCGGACGAACTCTGCTCTAGCGGTAGCTCCTGTTGATGTTACCCCCCTTAGTACTATTCGTAAAGGTGCTAAGGGGGTGTGGCGTACCCTCGGGGCGGTGTTCGCGATGGTTCTTATCGTGGTGGGTGCTTATTCTGGGTTTGTGCAGAAGCCTGCTCAGGATGCTCATGCGTTGGACGTATCTAAATGGGTGTTGTGTGGGTTTGGTAAGGATAGTGTTCCTGCTCAGCTGTATCAATTTTCTCAGAGTAATGACCTTCAGTATGAGGTGTTCTCTAAGTCGGCGGTTACAAGTGGTCAGTCTACGCCGGATAGTGGGGCAAATATTCTGCTCAAGCTTGTTGGTGTTGATTTGGAGAAGAATAATCAGCAACTCGTTATTGGTGGAACCGACATCAGTAATGGTTCGGGGTTCAATAAAGGTGCGAAGCTGAATTTCTTTGACCGTTTCGGGTTTGGCGGCTATCAATTTACTGCATATACGGGTGAGTGGCGTTATGTTGTGATTGATGCGTGTGCTGATAAGCCTGAAGCTAAGGACCCTAAATCGAACCAATACTACGACACGCGTCTCACTCCTATGGCGACGTGGGATAGAGCGAGCGCGTCTCAGGACCCTCGTACGATGGTTTATGCGAATGGGCAGACTGCTCGGCATGCCGCCGCTGTGGGTACTTTTATTGGTAACTTGGCGCTGGGTGCTACCACTTGGGTGGTGGGTTTCTTCCTTGCCTTGTTGATGATTTCGTTCAAGGATGTCGGTAAGCTGATTGGTTTGACTGATATTTTGGTGGGTTCGAAGCCGGGTCAGCTGGGCGGTATCCTGGATAGTGTCTATGGGCAGATTTTCTTGTTGCTTGCTATCCCGATTTTTGTGTGGGCGGTAGTCTCTAACTTCTACCCTCTGGCTACCGGTAAGCCTCTCCCTTGGACTGCTGAGGTGCCTCGGCGTCCTGGTCGCCGGTTGAGTATCGCTGTGGTCACCGCTGTCTTCAGTATCGGTTTCATCACGGCGGCACCGGTTCTGATGCCTATCCCGAACCGTGTAGCGGCTTTCGTGCAAAGCATCACCATCAAAGCCACCACCGAAGAACTGACAAGCATGGGGGGATGGTGCACCACCGAGGTAGGTACAAAACCCACCAGCACCTACGATGCTCGTAGTCGTGCGGTTGAGAAGGGTGAGGGTGGCGTGTTGAAGCGCCTGAACTCTGCTGGTAATGACATTAGCCAAATCGTTAGCGAGAACTATGGTGAAATTGTCGCGTCCCAGCTGTCCTGTACCTTCAGTAAACTTTTCATCTTTGACCCCTGGGTACAAGGACAATTCGGCGTACCCGCAAACCACCTCTGGGCAGAAGGCAAAGACATCCCCGAATGGGCTAAAGACGGCAAAAAACTAGGCAACAGCAATAGCGCATGGGTAGGCGACGCCTCCGTGCCGATGGGCGGAGAAACCACCCTGAATAACTGGGCTTTGTATCAGCTCTCAACCCAAACCACCGGGCACCTACCCACCGGCAACGAAACAGCCGGAAAAGCACGCGAATCCCAAGGCGTAGCAACCGACTGGTGGCGCATCGTAGACGCACTCAGTAACTACAACGAAAAAGACATCGACCTCAAAATCCCCCAAGCCAAAGACCTCCCCTCCAACGTCTCCAACGGTGAATGGGCACGCCCCACCGAAGCCGCAATGACCTCACCCTACGGAAACCGACCCGAACTCGGCGACGTACATAAGGGTATCGACTTCGGCGCACAATGCGGCGCACCCATCTACTCCGCAGGCAACGGCAAAGTCGTCTTCGCCCAAAAAGCCTCCGACGGCGCAAACGGCATCATCATCCAACACAACGGCTTCGCCACAATGTACTGGCACATGCAAGACGGTAGCTTGAAGGTCAAGCCCGGCGACGAGGTTAAGGCTGGGCAAGAAATCGCGTCCAGCGGCGACACCGGACACGCATACGGATGCCACCTACACTTCGAAGTACGACCCGGCACCGACTGGGGCAACCAAGACAACGTCACCGACCCCCAACCCTGGCTCAAAGAACGCGGAATCGACCCCACCAAAACAGGCGACGGACTCTCCCCCCACGCCGCCGTCACCTCCACCAACAACAACGGCTCCGCAATCGAAATCACCCGAGGCGAACAGGACATGAACTCCAAACCCCTCGAACCCTGGAACACCTGGACAGGTGCATCCGGCGGCACCCGAATCGGAGCAGGACTCTCCGCCCTCATCGTCTCCATCATCGCCCTCTTCGTCCCCACCATCATCGCCCTCCTCACCACCGTAACAACCATCACCCTCCAAATCTTCATCATCTTCGTACCCTTCGCCGCCCTCGCCCTCATGAGTGGCACCGAAAAAGGCATCGCCTTCACCAAAAAATACGGCGAACAAGCAGGACAACTCTTCCTTCTACGCATCACCCTCGGGCTCCTTCTCACCGTATCCGTAATCTTCACCCTTTGGTCATACAACATCATGGCAACCGTCGGATGGTGGCAAGGTGTGCTCCTTATGGCGCTTCTCTCCGTTGTCCTCTGGGTAGCTAAAGACAAGTTCATCGCAATCGCAGAAACCTATGCGGGGGCGCTTGCTTCTAAGCCCTCACGCCTCATCACAGGGCTACTTGGGCGGACTAAAGCACTTGCAGGTATCGGAACTGCTGGAACGATTGGTGGTATCACCGCGAAAACGGCTGGCGGCTCCTTCTTTAAGGGTGCTCATACTGCCGCCGGTGACAAAACCCGTGATGCTTTCAATAAGACCCAGGGTGGGCGGCGTGCACTCAGAACCCTTGCTGTTCCTGCCAACTATGCTCCTGAAATCCTGCGTAAGGCTACTGGGCATACGGCGAAGGCTAGTGAGCCTATCTTCGTGACGTGTTTCTCGTGTGAAAAAACCTATAAGCATGGTGAGATTCAGATGTGGCGTGACCAGGATACTAACCGTATGTATTGCCAGACCTGTGTCCAACGTGGTCGTGTGGCGAAGACTGACATGCTGACTCGGATTAAGACTAAGGCGGATGAGCGTCGGGAGAAGAAGCGCTCGAAGCCGCGTGAGGATACTTATCTGAAAATGGCGCTTGTACAGCCGCATGTGCATCCGGCGAACATCAGCAATGCTGGGGACGCGTTCAATGCATATGAGACGCTTACCGATGCCGCCGCGAACAGTATGGCTCGTCATTACCGTACGGTGCATGACGATAAGCTCGCCACGGTCATCAGCTACGAATTGCCCGAGGAATTCAAGCCTTACTTTAATGTCGAAGCGTATGAGGTCGCTCGGGACAATGACGACTTCACCCGCATGCGTTTCTACTGGGCGCAGGCAATTAAATCTTTCGTGGAGAAAGAGCTGGGTTACACCATTAACCGTGACTCTGCGGAGATGGTCAATGACATCCAGCGCAAGATTGACCAGTACTCGCCTTGGTGGACGATGGACCCCAACGCTAAGCGCGAAGGTGAAAACGTTACGGACAGTGATAGTTGGAATGTCAGAAAAGACTCTACCGATAAGGTAGAATAGACGAGCTACACTGATACAGATTGGAGAAAAAGACATGGCGCTACCGAAGGTGGACATTCACTTTATTGGTCGTACTTCTAAGGGTGTCCCTAACCTGCGGAATACCCCTAACGGGAATAAGGTTACAAACATTCGCGTCGCTGTAACCCCCAAGCGGGTTGTGAAATCTTCCACCCCTGGTGTTGAGAAGGAAACTATTGATGAGCCGACTCAGTGGTATGATGTGGAAATTTGGGGGCGTGAAGCTGAAGGTGTCGTAGAGACGATTCAGAATGCTGGTGGAGAGTCGATTGAACTTGAAGTAAGTGGTGAACTTACCCACCGGAAGTGGCAGGGTAATGATGGGACTGAGAAGATTTCTTACGAGGTTAAGCGAGCTTCGGTGAGTATCCCGTTCACTGGTTCCCAGTCGATTACTGCTGGCAAGAAGCCTTACCAGGGCAATGGCAATTACCAGAACCAGCAGGCGGCTTCTGCTCCCCAGCAGGGTTACGCTCAGCAGGCACCCCAGGTGCAGAACTACCAGCAGGCACAGTACCCTGCACAGAACAATAACTATGATTGGGGTGCCCCGGCTCCCCAGCAGGGGTACGATAACTCCCAGTGGGGGGCTCCTGCATCTGAGGACGAGGCTCCTTTCTAAGAGAGGCAAATACACAGAGTATCAAGAGCGCCTTCCTGTAAAGCTGTGAAGCTGAGGGAAGGTGCTCTTTTTGCTATGCCCTTTATATGGGCGATTTTACTATTCCACTTATCCTTCTTTTCCTTTATCTTCTTCTAACTCCTATAACTTCATTTCTTTTGAAACGGTTCGACCGTTGGCGTGAGGCTAAGCTCCTCGAAAAGAACAAGGGGCAGGGTAAAGTGGCGCGGACGCAGAATGCGTACAACCCTATTTACCCTCGGTGGAAAAAACACATCAAATACGCGAATAGGGATTCTCGGCATGTTGCTATTGCCCTGCCTAAAATCCCTGGTGTGAAGCAAAAAGGTGGCGCTGAGGGGGAGAAAGAAGGCGGTTCCAACCCTTCAACGTTTGAACTACCCAAAGTTAAACGTTGGATGGTGACGTGGGGCATTTTCCTGATTGGTGGTACGTGTTGGTCGGTAGCGCCCCTGACCAAGCAGTACCTCGCCCTTCTGCCACTCGGGTTTGCGTTCTGGAGCCTTTACATCCTCATTTCACTCATCTCTCCTAAACGCCTCCTGAAAGCACGAGCAGAAGTCGAAAATAAGCTTGCGACGTTCGGTAAGACTCTTCTGAAAGCAGAGGACGAGGCTGAATGTTACACGGTTTACCAATGGGACGAAGAGACTATGCTGGAGCCGGTCACTTTGACTTACAAAGTGCCCCTTAGCTTTCCTCCTGCGGGTGGACCGGAACAAGCACTTTTGAAGTGCCTCACAGCGTTTGTGACAGATTCGAGAACATACGTCTTGGATACCACGGAGGGGAAGACTGGGCTTAACCTCCATAAGGGTAAGCTGGACATCCGAGCGAAACCTCCGATGCCCACCGTCGCCATTTTCAAACCTCACTTCATCTTGGATGAATGTGTCGAACCGGGTCTGTTTGCTGTGGGCTTTGGAGACTCCGGCGGTATGCTGATGCCGAAAGAGCCGGGAAGCGAGGAGATGGTTACGGTCATGTACTGTAATCTCTCTGGTAAAGGTATTCCCCATGCTGAAAAGTATGGGAAAGACCTCGATTCCCCTCCTGGACCTATGGTCATGGTTGTGGGACCGACCGGTTCGGGTAAGGCTGAATCGCTTGACGACAACATTAAGCGTAAGCGCTTCTACGTCACTATCAATGGTGTCCGCTATCGTGTGAAGGATGTCCCGTATGACCCTGAAAACCCCACAGCTCAGCTCCCCGAGCGCGTCTAAAGAAGCTCTACCGCCTGGTTCTGTGGTTGAAGTTAGAGGGCGTGAATACCAAGTCGGTACACGCCGTAAAACTCGCCCTGCTAAGAAACGTGGACATATCCCTGGGCATCCCCTGGATATTTCACTAAAAGTAGCATCTTCGACGACCACTGCACCCTATGGGTTCAGTATCAAAGTGTTGCCGTCTTCCTATTCAGGATACTCCATCTTCACCCCCTCGCTGGACAACCATCTAGGCATTTTCTGTGACGACTCTGAACCGGAAGTTTTGGAAGAGCTCATCGAAAATTTTGTGTGCAATGAAGACGCCCGAGGTGGTGCCCGTATCTGGCAAGCCCCTGCAAGGATTGTGGACTGCACGCCGGATGGAAAATTTTCCCGCCATAAATTTCGTGAGCGAGTGGTATCGAATTCCTACCATGCACACCTTCCTGGTGGCGAACAGAAAGTACTACAGCATCTAGACAAAGCAATTGGCGAGATGCGCCGTAGATGCCGCCAGTTGGGGGCTGTAGCGCCTCCTAACCGGGGGTACGACCTCATCATACTGTGGCTAGAACCTGACCAAGCTGAACGCCTGGCAGTGGAGCATGGGGAACTGCTGGAGCGAGTGATAAGTTCGGCAGGTCTTATGCATGTACCCATCATTTTCCTGGTCGAGGGAGAAGCTACACACGCGGATTCCTTCGTTCGTTCCCTAAACCGCGCAATGTTTTTGGGGGAGGAAAACAAGGCGTATATTTTGGAGATGATGACCCAAGTACAGCAAGACCTAGACGGCTCTCAGCTCCGTGTTGTGGACACAAGCTCTCACCGTTACCCGGTCGGATTCGAGCCTGTATGGGTTGAAGAACGCCAGCGCTTTGTCATGTCTTCACTCTTCACATACCGGCATCATGGCGCTTCCCTGCGAGCCGAGTTCGAAAAAGACGCTGTTGAGCATAACCGCCAGGTGTGGGATGATTTTCTAGCGAGCATCAACCCCGGCTTGTAACCCTCTATATTTTGGAGTCTTTATGTCAGATATTGGAATGAACCTAAAATTTAGGTCTACCGACAGAGTCTTCACTAAACCCAATAGTGAAGAAGATGCTCTCCCCAGCGTAACCGCACACGGTATTGAGTCTGAGCCCTCAGTACCTGATTCTAATGAACCTAACTCGGCGGAAAAAGAACCTGTAGATAGTGGCGATTCTTTCTTAGAGGAAGACGACGGCATGCCCGTCATCAGCTTCCATGAGCTGAAAAAGCTAAACCTTGGCGTTGAGCTTGAAGCCGTCGAGGAAACGGTGCAGGTTCGTGATTTGCGCGTTGGGGACTGGATTCTAGATGCCGATAACAACTGGCAACCTTTGTGGGGTCTGCTCCCTATTCACTACCCGAAGTCCATGCTTGCCATCGAGATGATTGACGGCGCGCAGGGCAACTTTGGCGGCACCCACTTGGTGAGTTACAGGCTTGCCCATGACACCTTGATGTTCCACCAAAGACTCCGGTTTTCACGCCGGGCTCTAAAACAGCTTTCGCGCAGGTCGCTTGATGAGCTTGAGTACGTTGCACGATTGGAGGAAGACCCTAAGAAGCCTTATTTTGTGGCGGCTAACGACTTCTTCCAAGTGATTGCCTGCCATACCTGGCACAACCTACCGGTAGATGGTTCTGGAGACCATGACGGGATTATGGCTTTGCGCGTCGTCTTTGCTCGCACAACACTAGCTGTTGGGCACATGACTGAGGACAACGAAGAATACGAGGATTTGATTAAATTCTATTTCCCAGAGCTTGCAGAAGCAGAAGAAGAAACTGGCTCTAATGGGTTGCAAGAGCTGGTGTTCCGATGCAGAGCCAAGCTACTTGCTCGCCAGCTGTTACTTCTGCTGGATACCCGCAAATATGCGAAGGAATTTACAGGCAAATCGTTGCCGTGGTGGTGGTGGTCAAATCCTGGTCACTACAATTACGGGGGCATTGAAATTGGTCGTGTTGAATCTTTGGAGAGACTGGCTGAGCGTCTTGAGATGAACCCAACTCTAGAGGTTGAACTCCCCGATTAACGATATTTCCTACAGGTCTGGCACATGGGCGATTTTTGCCCGTGTGCTAAACTTGTCTCTGCAACCTTTTACTTATCGGAAGGGTATTTTGCGGGTATGTCGCAAAGCCAACTTGAACAGCGTAAACAGCGGTACGTAGACCTTCAACATTGGGTTCTAGGTGCCGCCTTAGCAAGCCCTGAAGCTTTGGCGCAACCGATGCTCAACACGGTTGAAGAAAGCGCTTTTATCGAACCCTCTTTGGTGCCGGTGCACCGTGCAATAAAAGCGATTATGGATGGTGGCGGCAAGCCACCTACTGCCCAAGACGTCGCTTTGTGGTTGCAGACCAACGATTCTGCTGGTTACCGACGTGCAGGCGAGCTCGACCGTATCGAATATTTGTCGCAGGTTGGGGAAGATGCTATTGCGACATTCAATAATGTCTTCCTCCTGAACGAAGCTTTGAATAAAGCGGCGGGGCACCTGGCATTGCAGGAGCTGACGGATAGGTATTTCCGGGAAGCGCCCGAGTTGGCAGACGACCAGATTGAAGCATTTACGGTTCGGATGATGCGTGACCTGGAGGTCACCAGGGCGAAGTACTCAGGCAGTGACATCGACGAATTTACCTTCACGGCGGCGGATAGTATTGAAGCTATCGACCGTGAACTGGCAGAGATTCGAAATGGAGGCAAACCGCAAGGTATTCCGCTGAGAAACTTCCCGAAGTTGAGCAAGTACCTGGGGGGTCTCCAGCCTGGAAACTTGACTATCGTAGCGGCTCGACCTGCTATCGGTAAGACGACGTTCTGCTGTAACCTTTTTGCCCCTCTATGTGAAGCTGGTCTGAGTGTGCTCATGTTTTCGATTGAAATGAAGCACACTGAAATCATGAAGAACGTTCTGTCCTGTCGTTTTGGTATCCCCCGTTCTTCGTTTGGTGACGAGGAGGGAATGTCGCCTGAGCAACAGGCGACTTACGACTTGCACAAGGGGCGTGTTTCTCACTGGAAATTCACTACAGTCGAGAAACCCGGTATCAACATTGCAGAGCTCCGGCAACAGGCGAAGAAGTTGGCTGAGTCTGATGAGGGGCTTGACGTCATTGTCGTGGACTATGTTCAAATTGTTGAGTCAGACAAAGAGCATAGCGGCGGTATGCAAGAAAAGATTGGTCACGTAACATACCAATTGAAATTCTTGGCAATGGAGCTTGGTGTTCCGGTTATCGCCACCTGCCAGCTGAATCGCAACTCAAACGGTGAAGAAGAGCGCACTCCTACTGCGTCGGGTATTCGAGGCTCGGATGTAATCTTCCAAGCGGCGAACCACCTTGTTGCTCTCCACCGTCCACGTGACAACACCGCCGAGTACACCGAAGCTCACATCTTGAAGAATCGTTCGGGACCCACAGACCTGATGATTAATCTCGACACAGCACTGAGTATCTGCATGTTCGCAGAAGACATGGGGGAAACTCTTGCTGAGAACCGTCGTGAAGATAACCAGTTCCAAAACCCTGACGCTTATTATGCTGAGCAGTCTTTCAGTATGAATGCTCAGGCGGGTGCACCTCATGCATACGATACTTACTAGGAGGATTGAGACATGCTAATCCCTGGAATTCATTACAAACCTCTGATGAAGATAGAAGACCTTCATCTCAGTGATGAGCAGAAGCTCAAGCAATTCATGAGCTTGTATGTTTCAACGGTCTCCCCGCAAGGAAAGTACGTCAATTATTTCAAGCGCTTCGGGCACGGTGAAACATTCTCCGCTGTACGCCAGCTCTACCGCAAGTTTGTGCTGGAGAACAAGTCGCTAACTTCGACGGAGTTCACCGAGGTACTGGCGATGATTTATGGCAAGGGCACAATGGGCGTAAACAGGGTGACGTTTGAGCTGATGCTTGAAGAGTACCGTCGAGCGAAAGGGGTGTCGTCTAAGTGAGTAAGCAATCTGAACGTGCTGAGGCTCTGCTCCGTTTGCAAGCGGCAAATGAAGACATCACAGCTAAAGACCAATCCACCCAATCGGGTGGAGAGGTCAATCTTTCACTGGTCAAGCATAACGAGATTGACCAGAAGCGCTTGGACGTAGCTCTTGCTGAGATGAGCGCTTCGCGAGTACGAGCGAGCGCTTGGGAGACTGAAGAGCGGCGGCGGAAGAATGTTGAGGAGTTTCAGCAGAAAATTGTGCCGAAGCTTTACCGTGGTAAGGCTCATTTCCCTACGTTGCTAGGCAGTTCTGATGCGGCTGTGTCGGGTTTGGCTCGGGAGCTTGTGGGTCGTGTTGAGGCGGCGGGTAATGCGCCGTGTCCTTTGTTTATTTATGCTCCGGGTGTGAATACGAGTATTCATGCTTGGGCTGTGGTGATGCGGTGGGTTGCTTCGGGTTTTTTGTCTTCTCATGGGTTTTTGAAGGTGGATGAGAATGGTTTGCTGACGAAGAGTCGTTCTGGTTTTTTGGGGACGCAGACGAATGTTGATTTGGCGGATTCTTCTTTTGATGCGGTGTTGTATGTGTCTTCGGATGCGGATTCGTTTAGTGAGTCTGCGGGGGTGACGTTGTCGATGGTTCTTGGTCGTTGGGCTGAGGATGCGACGGCGTTGTTGGTGGTGTCGCCTCGTCCGTGGGATGATTGGTTGCGTCGTTTTCCTCGTGATTTGCAGGAGGTTTTGAAGACGTTGTTTGATGGGTGTCTTGTGGAGTTTGGTTCGCAGGGGCAGGGGTCTGTTCGGGGTGCTCGTGGTGTGTCGCGTGGTAGTTCTGTGGATGGGGCGGCTAGTATTTTTGATGTTTTTGATTCTAATTTGGGAGGTTAGTTGTGGCTGGTGTTGTTAGTTTTTCTGCTGTGATTGATGATGTTTTGGGTGCTTTGGATTGGGTGATGGAGGTGAAGGCTCCGAAGGTGAATTTGAGTATTGACCCTGCGGGTGGTTCGGCTGGTTTGTGGGTTGATTCGCCTGAGTGGTATCGGGAGTGTCCGGTGGGTACTGGTTTTGGGTTTGGGGGGTCGCATCCGGTGGTGGTGGAGTTGGCTTTTCCGTCTGAGTTGAAGCAGTCGTTGATGTTGGCTCGGAATACGGAGGGGGAGTGTACGTTTGAGGTTACTGTGGGTCGTGGTGGTGGTATTGATTCGGTGGTTTTGACTGCGGGTTCGGCGAATAAGTTTTCTTTGAGTTTTCAGGGGAGTGTGCGGCGGAAGAAGCGTCCGTGGCGTAAGGTGGGTTCGGTTCCTGCTGTGAATTTGGTGCATGCTGTGAAGGCGGCTCGTTCGATTAATCATGTGGTGGATGATGCTCAGTTCCATGTGGTGTTTCAGGTGCGGGGTGGGGAATTTTTGGATGTTGTGACGATGTCGTCTGCTCCTGTTGGGTCGGTTTTCCTTCGGTATAGTATGCCGTTTGTGGGGGTGGATGGTGTTTCGGAGGGTGATTTGGGTCGGTTGCAGGAGTTTGTGGCGGTGATTCCTGTTCCTCGGTCTATGGGGGGTGATTCGGTGGATGTTTTGATGGGTGATGATTGTTTTGGGTTTGCTGATACTGTGTCTGGTGCGGTGGCTTTGTACGCTGAGCGTACTGATACTAATCCTGCGTTGGTGCAGGGGGTTTGTAAGAGTTTGGATGCGGCGGATGGTTTGGAGTGGGGGCGTCAGGTTCCGGTGCAGGTGAGTAAGCTGAAGGATGTGATTCAGCGTATTTCGTCTGCTAACGCTAAGAATCTTCCGGTGCTTCTTGCTACGAGTGAGGATTCTCGTCTGCTGGTGAGTATGGGTGATTGGGTGACTGCTCTGAATATTCCGGCGGGTGCGGATAATTATTATCCGTTGAAGGCGGCTCTGAATTGCTACACTTCGACGGCGTTCTTGTTGCCTTCTGTAGGTTCGCGTACTAGCGTGATTAATTTCTTGCCTGTGACTGAGGACTCGGAGTACAAGGATTATGTGTGCCGGTTTGATGAAGATGGTGAGGGACGCTTGACGGTTATCGCTTTGTGCGATGTCCAGATGGGATAATGATGGTTGGTGTGGTGGCGCCGTGGTTGCCTGCGGCTGTTCCGGCTGTGCTGTTCGTTCTGTCGGTGATGACTGCGCCACCAGATTGGGTGAAGCCTCGGGGTTCTGCCCGGAGGGTTTGGGTTCTAACGCATCTGTCTGCCCTGGTGGTGGGTGTGCTAGTGGGTGTTGGGGTGCAATGGCACCCGTGGTATGAGCAGGATATGGTTGCTCGGGTGGGTGCAGGTGTGGTCTCTTACGTGTTTGTGCAGGGGTCTCAGACAGATTTACTATTCCGTAAAGCGTCTGAGGTTCACATGATGTTTGGGTGGTCGTTGTTCATGATTGCGGCGGCGGTCGGTGGGGATTCTAAGGTTATTTCGGGTAGCGTGGCTGTGCTTTTCTTGGCGGCTCTAACTCGCCGCTGGTGGGCAGGGGATGCAACCGCTCTTTGTGTAGCTCTATCGTGTGTTTTGCCGGTGGTCTTAGCTCATCCTATGGCGGCGATAGCAAACTATATGGGTATGGGATTTGTCCTGGTTTGCGGGATAATTACTGCTGTTGCAAAGAGCCGCAAACGACCGATTGCGGTGCCGTTAGTGCCGATTGCTCTAGCACCTTTTGTATTGGTTCCAGCTATTCTTCCTCTGGTGTCGCTATATGGATTGCAGTAAGTATGTCTATAACACTTTTCGAGGAGTTGTTTGCTGTGATTGATGTTGCAGATTCTGAGGTTGAAATCGTCTCTAATGGGGGAGAAGTCGAGGTCGCGAGCGCCGGTGTGGTGGAAGAACCTTTGCTCTCTGCTGAGGACGCTACGAAGCTGACCATCGCTATCTCCGAAACGACAGAAACCCTCTGGGGACTGTTGTACCTCGCATGGAAGCGTGAAGCGCACCGGGCACTTGGGTTGGCAACGTGGGGCGAGTACTTGGACAAGTATTTCAGTGGTTCCCGTTCTGCCGCTTACTCTCTGCTGGCACAGGGTACCGTAATCAACGCGATTACTGAGGTAGCTCCTGAAGGCACCGAGGTGTTTATCAGCCAGGCAAAAGCGAAGATGCTGAAGAAGGCACTGGACGACTTCATCCCCACCCTCAAAAAGCGTGTCGAAGGCAAGAGCCCCGAGGAAGCTGAGCAGGAGATTCAGGAAGCAATTGATGAACAGCTAGAGCAAATCAAAGAAGACAAGAAGGCTCTCCAAGCTCAGCGCGCCGAAGAGGAGCAGAAGAACCTCGAAGCTAAGCAGAACATGTACGAGGAAGCCGCCACACAGCTCATCGAGCAATACGTTGAAGAAAACGGCGGCTACACCGTATCGGGTCTTGAAGAGGACGAAAACACCGACTACGACGACGACATTTACTACGCTGAAGAACCCGTCGAGCAGGAACCTCAGTACGAAATCAACCGCAAGGCAATCGCCCAGCGGAACCTGTACGAAACCATTGGAAAAGCAAGTAGCCTCCCCGAACCGAAGGAAGCGCTTGAAATTATCCCCCCGGAACGAGCGGTCAAGACCCACACAGAACTCTCTGACATGGCACAAAAAATCCACGAAATCCTTCAAGCAATCGAAGAACGCTACTCAGCCGCCCTTACCCGCGACAACATGACCCACTAACCCCCCCATAAACAAAACAATCAGAAGGACCTAAACCATGAAACTCGGCGGAAACAAACCCAGCGCTAACAAATTCCTCGACATGATGGACAACGTCGGAAACTACTCCGAAGTCGAAGAAGACACCGTACCCACCCCCGCTCCGGCGCCCGAACCTGAACCCGTACGCCACGAAGAAGCACCCGCCCCGGCGCCTACCTATGGATACGACGAGCCCGTAGAGGAAGAAACCCTCACCCGGACTACCGAAGAAGGTACCCAGGCGGACGACCAGCTTGCTAAGCTCGAAGCACTACGCGCAAACCTCCAACCCCCTGCCGCCCACGCCCAGGAACCTGTCGAACAGGAACCCGAAGAGCCCACACTCACCACAGAAGAACCTGCCTATGAGGAAACCCTGGTATCTGAACCTGAGTCCACCCCGGAAGCTGTACGCCAGGAAACCCCTGCACCCACCTACGGATACGACGAACCCGTGGAAGAAGAAACCGTCGAGGAAGAACTTCTCACCCCCGAGCCTGCACCCACCGAAACTCCCGGCACCACCGCACCCCTCAGTACCCACACCATTACTCTCATCCTCAAAATCGGCAAGGCAATCGAAAACCTCCCCAGCTCCGCCATTGAATCACTCAACATCATGCTCGGAAACCACACCGACACCGGAGCCGCAGGAGCAATCCTCAGCATCATCACCAACCTCGAAGGCACCCAAGCCGCCCTCGAAACCGTCAAAGACCTCGCCAACGTAGACACCTCCGACGCAATCTACGCAGGAGCTAAATACTACGAAATCCTCAACGAACACTCCGAGAACTCCCTCAAAAACCTCGCGGTAACCTTCGGTGACACCACCATCGCTGAAACCGCACACACCAAAACCGACCTCATCTTGAGCGTCATCAGAAACATCAGTGAGACCCCCTCAAATGTCTTTGAAGCAATCTCGCTGATTACTGATGCACTCGCTGAGTAACGGGTTTTAGCACTGTTCAAATGGCGGTTGGGGTCACAAAACGACCCCGCCGCCATTTGCTATCTCTGCTATAATTTCTGGGTGTCGGCTTACTATCCCCGTTGCCGACATTCCCTATATTTTGCGAGGTTTAATCCCCTATGGGCACCATTTCATTCCGACCGGTGGAGACCGTAGACGAACGCTCCCTGTCCCCCTGGGACGTCTACGTGCAGGTCATGGGTGAGCGTATCTCACTTACCGCTCTGACCGCTCCGGGTGCCGTCGGGGGAGACTTCCTACGCCTGTTCTACCAGCGAGCGCACGTTGCTGGCGTGATGGAGATGGTCAAGAGCGCATCGGGGCGTTCTGTGACGTTGAAGGTACCTTCGTCTCATGTGCCGTCGATGCATGCTTTGGTGGAGATTATGGCTGTGGCGGTCAAGTATGTGCGTCTGGTGGGGGATGTGCGTCGTTTTTATGCCGTGTTGCCGTGGAAGGGTGTTGCGGTTTATTCGGTTGATTCTCGTGAGCGTTATTCTGGTTCGTATTTTCAGATTGTGTCGGTGAGCCCTTATGGGTTTAATGATGCGACGTTTAAGTATTTGCGTAATTTGGGTGCGTGGAAGAAGCCTGAGAATAAGAACGTGTGGCAGGTGCCGATGAGTAAGCTGTTCAAGTTCTTGCAGAGTAATGTTCCGGGTGAGCGTGGTGTGGCTGTGACGCGGTCTTTGGCTGAGCTTGTGGTGAAGGGTTTGGGGGATGGTTTTGATGGGTCTGTGTTGTCGTTGAAGGATGTGCCGGTGGGGGTGTTGCATTTTGCTCGGTATGATACTCGTCCGCAGAACGTGAAGCGTGAGAAGGGTAAGGCTTTGGTGGATAGTCTTGTGGGTGTGGGGTATGGGTCTGTTTTTGATTTGTTGTATGGGGTGCCTCGCCGGTATTTGGATTTGTCGAATCCTGCGTCGAGTCTGGTGGGGTTGGATTCTGGTGAGACTGCGCATATTGTGGGTCGTGTTGTTCGGTGGGAGCAGATGTACTCGGGTCGTGGTATGACGTGTGTGGTGCGTACTGCCGAGACGGATATTGAGGTGACTTTTTGGGGTAAGGGCAAGTGGCGTGAGTTGAAGTTCCCGGTGGGGTCTGAGGTTATTGTTGGGGGGAAGATTAGTTTCTACCACGGGAAGAAACTGACCGGGGACTTTATTGACACCTTGGATGTTTCTAGTACGGACAACCCGTTTGTTCCGATTTATTCTCAGTCTCCGAGTAGGGGTGTTCTGACCGTACTGGTGTCGAACCTTATCCGTGAGGCTTTGACTCGTCTATCTGCACCCGGCAACCAGCATATTGTCCAAGGGGAATACTGGTCTGCTGACTCTTTGCCGGAAGGTATTCTGACGGTAGACGAGGCATTGAAGAAGTTGCATTTCCCAGAATCCAAGGAAGACATTCTAGGCGCTACGGATTCACTGGCATGGTACGAGCTGGTGTGGATGCAGTTGCTCCTACGCGAGGCGGCTCTTGAATCTGAGACCGCACTCGGCATTAAGAACACCGGACGCAAAGGCAAGTCCTTCCGCCGTGCAGTAAAAAGCCTGCCGTACTCCTTGACCGGTGACCAGCAGAACGCTGTAGACACCATCCGTGAACTCATGCGCTCGGACAAACCCATGAACGCACTACTATCAGCTGACGTCGGCGCAGGTAAAACCATCGTACAAATCCTCGCCGCCCTCACCGCCGTCGATTCAGGACGCCAAGCCGTCATCGTCGCCCCTACTGAGATTCTTGCACAACAAATTTACAGAGCCGCGCTCGCTGTGCTTGAAGGTGTTTCTGAGGTGACACCCCTCTTCCTCTCTGGTGCACTCAAAAGCAAAGAACGCAAGGAAGCTGACCGTCAGATTGAGGACGGTTCTGCAAAGCTTATCATTGGCACCCACACCATCCTCAACACCACGAAGTTCGCTGACCTCGGCTTCGTGTGCCTGGACGAGCAACAGAAGTTTGGGGTGGAACAGCGTGAGCGTCTTCTGGGGATACGGGAAGACGGCACTACCCCTGATTATCTGCTTGCCACAGCAACGCCTATTCCTCGGACGATTGCCCAGGTCGCTTATGGTGATATTGACTTTATCCAAATCAAAGAAAAGCCTGCCGGTCGCAAACCTGTCGAAACTGAGTGGATTAGAACCACTGCTGATGAAATTCTTCAGAACCCTAACCACCTCCTGTGGGAGGACATCAGTAAGGAGCTTGAAGCAGGTCACCAGGCTTTCATCGTAGCACCTTTAGTGGATGGAAACACTGACCTTGATGCGCCGTCTGTCGAGAACCTTGCCACTCAAATCCATACAACGCTCCCTAGTGCTCGGGTGGGAACCCTGCACGGCAAGATGAAACCCACCGCCCAGGAATCTAGCATGACCGCTTTCAGAAACGGGGAAACTAACGTCCTTATCGCCTCCACCATCGTAGAAGTAGGCGTAGACATCCCCAACGCAACCCGCATCATCATCATGGGCGCAGAACGCATGGGAGCCTCCAGCCTCCACCAGCTACGCGGACGAGTCGGACGCAACAACCTCCACGCAAAATGCTGGCTCATCAGCCCCGGAGAAACCAAAAGCGCCCAAGCACGCATGAACGCACTCTGCGAACACCACGACGGATTCGCAATCGCAGAAGCAGACACCGAAACCCGAGGCGAAGGCGACGTCCTCACCCTCGACCAACACGGCAACACCAAAAACCGCTTCCTACGCCTCAACAAACACCGCCACCTCATCGCGAGCGCACAAGAAGCCGCAGACCGCATCCAAACCCACCCTGAGCATCTGAAGCAGGCGCTCGCAGATGCAAAGAAATTCCACAGCGAATAAAGCACCCTGCCCTTGAGAATTGAGAAGGAAAGTAGGCGTATAGGCATGAGTAGAAACGGTAAGGCTAGTGCTGTCTTTCAGCGTTTCAGTGAGTACATGGTCGAGAATTATAAAGACCGTGGACGCACCCACACTAACCGCATCATCGCAACATACAACACCCGTAACTGGAAGCGTGTCAGCATCTGGGTGGTCTGCCTGGTTGTAGGTGTAATTCTTGGCTCTGTCCTTGACCAGTTGCCTGGTAATGCCTACGTGCTGGGGTACGTGAAGGTTCTGACCGCCGCGCCGTTGATTGTCTTCGGCTCCGGCAACCTCGTGTACATGTTCTCCTATGCTGTGGGGGAGTGGCTGGGCTCCAGAGAATCTTTCGATTGGGTTCCGTTGAAAGAACGTTCTTGGACTGGGTACACGGTGAGGGTCTGGATAGTCGCAGTTATCGCAACGATTCTAGTATGCCGGTGCATTTTCTTCCTCAAGCCTGGCGTACCTCTGCTCACTGGGCAACTTTACATTAGTGTAGGCATCATCCTTGCCCTCTTGCCGTTCTTGCATAGGACGAAAGACGAGCTGGATGCAGTCGAATTCGGAATCCCTGACGAACGCACCCAAATCCTTATTGACAAGAAGGCAGAAGTCAAAGCCTCCGTGCAAGAACGCAAAGCCCAGACCCGGAAGAAGCGTTCTGAGCGTTCAGCTAAGATGCGGCAAAGGTTCTTGGGTGGGGAGCTTCCTTCTAAGAAGAAATAGTCTCTTATTGGGGTGGTGAACCAGCGGAGTCGGGTAGACACATATTTGTGTGTCTACCCGCCTCTTTTGTGCCCGGAAAGCGCTATAAGCATAGGAGAATCAACCAAATTTAGAGGAAAACAACCATGACCGCAGAAAGCTCCCAGCAACACGCCTGCTGGACGCATCACATCACCCATCCCACCGACAACGCCGACAATGCCCTAATGGGTCAGGCGCACGCTGTATCCGGTCTTGCCGCATACATGGCACTACTAGCGTTCGGCGCAGGCGCTGGTGGTCTCGCAACGCTCATCCTTGGCAACGGAGGTGGAGCACTCGGCATCCTACCGGCGCTGACTTTCATCGCAGGGGCGCTCATTCCTGACTTTGACAACACCTCCTCCAGCGCTAAGTCCAGCATGGGTGTTCTTGGTGAGCCGATTACGTTTGCGTTCCGAGAGAGCTCCCGCCTCGTGCAGACTATCCACACTAAGGCGGATGCAAGGTCTAGAGCGAAGGCGCACGACGCTGTGCACCGTGGCTTCTGGCACTCCCTGGCTGGAGCCGCCACTCTTGCTCTGCTCACTAACCTGGCGACCAATAACCCTCTCACTAACAATATTGCTTTGCCTTTGGGGTTCGTTGGTATTCCTAATCTTTCTGCGCTTATCGCCGCCGCGCTCTGCCTTGCCGCCTTCCACATTGCCCTCACTGGGCTTAACGCGAACGCGCTCAAGGCACTGAAAAAGACCAAAAAGATTGGTTCTACCCTCACCCTCATCCTCTCCATCGTCATTACCCTTGTTCTCTTCACAGCATCCCCCGCAGGGCAATACCAGTGGATTGGGTACACCCTCGGAGCAGGAGCTGTCGTCCACATCATTGGAGACGCATTCACTAAGGCAGGCGTACCGCTCTTTGCCCCTATCCTGAAGTGGAAGGGTAAGCGTTGGTACACTTGGCGATTCGCAACGTTTGACGCGAACAGCGACAGTCTCAACGCAACCGTAACCTGGGGAAGTGTCGCAATCATCGTGCTCTCCACCTTCACCCTCCTCGCAACCCTCCACTAACCCCCGCAACCCACCACCACACGCCACAGACAGGAAACTAACCCGCAATGAACATCTTCACCTTCACCCTCCTCATCCTCACCACAGCGACCCTTGCCCTCCTTCTTTACCTCTCTATCAAGCACCTCAACCACACCGCCCAAAAGACCATCGACCTCGCAGAACACCACAACGCAATCATCAAAAACATTTGCACCATCGCCTACGCCGCCGCCGAATTTGAGAAAACCCTCGACAAAGAAACCCCCGAATACCAGCGACTCAACACCGAGCACTTCGAAACCATCCGCCTATACACCCGAATCAGCAACATCACCTTCCCCCCGACCGAACACGAAGACCTCCGCGACGTCATCTGGGCGGCAATCCACGGGCTCCCTGACCAGCACACCAAGCTCAACGAGCAGAACCTCACCCGAGCCTACACTCGCTGGTACACTGATAATATTGAACCTATCATCCCCGTCCTTCGTGAAAACACCCTCATCCACGACGCCGTAGTTCAAGAAATCAACCTCAACCGCATCAACAAACTCATCCTCAAATACCGCCCCAAAACCCTCGGAATGACCTCCATCTAACCAGCACAAGGAGACCAAGCATGGCAACCCGCAGACGAATCACCAAGACCCGCAAAAAAACCAAGCCCAAAGCACGACCCCCTCGACCCAACGACATCGACGAAAAAACCATCCAACGCTACCTCGCCAAACCCAACTACATCCTCCTCACCGACCTGCCCACCTTCAAACAAAAACGGCTCCTCCAAAAATACAGAGACACCCTCACCGACCCGCTCGCCGTCGAAATCTTTGAAATCAACCTCAAAGCAGGCGTACCCTTCTTCTACAACGAAGCCACCCAACAAGTCGTCATGCCCATTCCCGAGCAAAAAGTAGACGCAGACGGCTTCTCAAAAATCAGTATCAACGCCGACCTCGCCAGCACCACCGGGCTCGACGCCGGAGCGCAAGTATTCCTCTCCTCCATGCGTTCGCCTCTCACCATTGCAGAAATTAACCAGGCAAAGAAAGAAGCCGCCGCCGAACGCGCCGCAGAAAAACTCATTTCTGAGGAAAAACGCAAAGAACGAGAAGAAGAAGACCTCAAAAACTGGTACGCACTGCTCAACGACGACTCAATTAAAGTCCGACTTGAACAAGAGCGCACCAAAGCCGACCGTGCCGACAAGCTCTTTAACGAAGCAACCCAAGGAATGCGCAAATGAACAACCTCTTCGACAACATCAAATACTTCATCTATACCCTCGTAGCAGTAGCTATCGTCGTCATGATTGCCCTCTCACCCATCGGTGCCGCAATCAGAGAATACCTCAGCAACATCCACATTACCGGCGGACAGTAACCACAACCCCACCACCGGCACAAACAAGTGAAGCCGCCCTCAACCAGGGCGGCTTCACTATGCTACGATAAAAACGCCCGCCCCAAACAGGAAGAACCCACCATGCTAGACCCCACCTACACCCAGCAGTTCGCAGAATACGAAGCACCTGTCTACGTCACCTTCAACCACAAAAACAACATCACCACCCTCGGTCCCGCCTCCGGGCACCCCTCAACCGTCCTCTACTTCCGCCAAGAAATCAGGAACTACCTCGCGAGCGTACTCCCCGCCGAATACAAAACCAATGAAACCTACCCCCACGAACTCCTCGCACGGCTAACACACAGCATCGTCAAAATGGTTGCAGACCTCCAACTCGCCTACTACTTCTACCTCAACTCCACCACCACACTGCCCCTCACTGAAAAACAGCTCCGGGGACTCAAAGTATCCGCATCGAGCATGCGTGTACAAGCAGAACTTAAAGAAGTCATCCGACACCATCACCCCCTCACCGAAGAAATTATCCTGCCCTACCTCACCCAGAACGAGACTGAACCCATCCAGAAATGGCTCCACAACATCCGCACCACCACCAACCAAGGGCTCATTGACGTGGCAAGTATCGTCAAGGACACCCTCGGCTACCTACCCAAACCCCCAGCCAACACTCACGTAGGTGCAGACGCCACCATGTACCACCAAATCAACCCCACCACCAACACCAACGAATACACCCCCACACCCGACATCAACCCCAACCTCATCTAAACCCGAAAGGCACCAATGACCATGACCAGCAACCCCCGCACCCTCGAAATCGTCCTCGACCTACCCACCGACATCATCTTCAACGCAAACCACCGCCTCAACCACTACGCCAAAGGCGCCCGCGTGCAAGAACTCAGAGCATACGGCGCCGCCGCCGCCCACCACTACATCCAAAACCACCCCGAATTCGTACCCTTCACCCACTACAAAATCCACTGCCGCATCTTCAACACCATCAGAAACCTCAACATCGACCCCATCAACTACTCCGAAACACTCAAACCCATCATCGACGGATTCAGCGGCAGACTCTGGGAAGACGACAACGCCAACTACCTCCTCGAATACACCTGCACCTTCGGCGGATACTGCCGCATCCCCAAAACCGAAACCACCCTCAACGCACGCCGATTCCACATCACCGTCACCGAAGCAAACCCCGACGACTACATCACCACCCCCGAACCCAAACCCGAACTCGACACCATCGCCGCAGAATGGGTCGTCCCCCGAGGACTAGAAGTACCCCACGTACCCCACGACGGAGACATCAACCCCACCACCGGACTCGAAAAATACTACAAAACCATCGACAAACACCTCCGCAAAAAAGCCAACCCCAAAACCCCCAAGAAAAAGAAACCCACCACAGAAAAACCCCTCATCGAAGTAAACATCCCCCAACCCCAAACCCACTACAAAATCCACATCCCCAAACCCGGAGAACCAACCCCCAACCCCGACCCCCTCAACTGGTAACAAAAACACACCCGGAGCCCCGCACCCACCACCACGGCGCGGGGCTCACCCACACCCAAAACACGCTATAAAAACAACAACTAACCAAACCAAAAACAGGAACCAAAACCCATGCGAGAAACAGAAGCAATCAACGCAACCAGCATCTTCCGCCGAGAAACAAACTACTGGGCACTCTCACCCGACATCTCCCTCCCCGTACCCGTCACAGCCACCCAAGGCAAATACTTCGCACTCCTCCTCTTCCCCCTCATCGGCATCAGCATCCTCGGACTCTACATCATCGGCACCGGAATCGAACTCTCCCTCATCCTCGGACTCATCCTCGGAGGACTCCTAGCCGCCGCACTCGGACTCTACCTCGGACACGAAAACGAACACTACCACCTCCGAACACCCGTCGAATGGCTCACTCTCAAAGCCCGCTGGCGCCGCCAACCCAAAGGGTACATCGACATGAGAGAATACAACCCCAACGGCAACCACCTCTACCGCATCGACGCACCCATCCAAATCAGCCGCCGCCGCGAAATCGAAACCCTCAAAGAGTACAAAAAACTCAAACAACAAGGCTTGTCCACCAAACACATCGAAAACCAGGTGAAGCGCTCGCAGGAAGAAGCGTTCGGCAAGACCGCCCCGGCGCAGGAAGAGAAGTAGAAGGAACATGGCATACGTTTACGCTCACCCTAACCTCATCGGCTACAACCCGGCTTCCGCTAACTATGCGAACGCGGTCTGGTTTGACCTGCACACAGCGAACTATAACTCTAAGCCGCCGCTCACTCTTGTCGTTGGTGCCCAAGGCTCGGGTAAAACGTTCTCTCTGCTGAACCTCACCACTCTGAACGCGTTGCAGGGCTCCTGCGTCGTGGGTATCGACTGGAAAGGCGACCTGCTCCCTGCCGCAGAACTCAGTGCTATTACAGGGTTCCACACCAGCCGCCACAAAATCGAGCCGCCGGTCGAACAATTCGAAGACCCCAACATCACCCCCGAAGAGCGAGACGAACTGCGGAACCGTAACACTGGGATTCTCGACCCGTTCGTCATGTTCGTAGACGACGAAGACCCTGAACAGACCAAAACCGACATCACCATCGCTGTAAATGCAATCTGCTACGCCCTCTCCCCAAGGGAGATGGAGTACATCAACATTAAAACGGCAATCGCAGAGTGCGTCAGTGACACCTACGGTTTTTCTGCTAAAGAGCAACGAACCATGAGAACCTTTCTCACGCGCCTCATGATTCTCGGACACAAACGAGAAGACCAACAAATCCAGGACTACGCCGGGTACCTGCAACACCAACTCACTAACGGTGCAGGTAAAATGCTCGCCGCAATCCCCGGACACCCACCCAAAGAAAAATTCACCGTAGAACCCGGCATCACCATCATCGACCTCTCCACCCTGCCCGGACTGCCCCAAACCGCAGAAGACCTCAAAAATCCCGCAATGGGCGTAGGACAAGCAATCATCGCAATGCTCGCCCTCTACATCCGCCAAACATTCACCCGCATGGAAAGAAACATTCGAAAAACCTTCGTCATCGACGAAGCATGGGCAATCATCGGCAACCCCATCGGAGGAACACTCATCGACATGTTCACCCGCCTCGGACGCTCCATGAACGTCGCAGTCCTCCTCGGCTCCCAAAGCTTCACAGACCTCATCAACGACAACACCAACTTCAACTCCGCCAGCATCTCAACCTACATGGCATTCAACAACTCAGTCAAAGACGCACTCGTCGGACTACAAGGAATGGGAATCGAAGAAGAAGAACAAAAAGACCTCGCCAAAATCTTCCCCCACCTCAGCCAAGGCTGTTGCCTCATGCAAGACCACCGCCGCCGCAGAGGACTAGTCCAACACTGGGTCTGGGACAACCGCCTCGCAAAACTCTACAACAGCAACCCCAACACCACCACCCAAAACAACTAACCCACCAACCAGCCAGAGGAGAAAACAACCATGAACACCACCCCCGTACGCGAACACCCCTGCTACGCATACATCAGCGGCGACAAACAATACTCACTCCTCCAAAACCCCAGAAAACCCCTCGAATCCCCCATCCACCCCGACGAAACAAAAGACGCCGCATGGTGGAGAGAATACCTCGCAGAATCCCTACCCCCCATCGAACCCGACCACGGACCCGTACCCCCCGACACCACCTACACCAAATACACCATCGAAGAAAACGGCGAAACCTACGCAACCCTCTACCCCGACACCGAACACCCCGACAACCAAAACAAATACCTCACCCCCGAACTCCTCGGCATCTTCCCCAACCTCGAACAACTCTTCCAAGCCCTCGACCCCGACAACCCCACCATCCCCAACAAACTAGACTGCGTCATCATCCACTCCGACTACCTCACCCAAATCTGCAACACCTACCGCAACGACTCCGAACTCATCACCCTCTTCACCTACCTCGACGGCATCCTCCAAGAAAACCTCCTCATCATCCTCGAAGCCTCCAACAACGCCGAAGACAACGCCGACTACCGAGAAATCTACAACAAATACACCGACACCCTCAACGAACGCAACGTCCCCCTCGGCTACCGACCCATCACCGTCACCCAAACCATCCTCAACCGCGACAACCCTTCCGCACCCTACAAAGAACTCCACCCCGACACCGTCGCAGAAAACCTCTACAAAGCAATCGAACTCTTCCTCGACCCCTCACAAAACCCCGACCCCTACACCGAACCCTCACGCGCCTTCAAAGGCACCCTCACCCACCGCACAACCCCCAACCTCGCCGCAATCCACCAAACCGCAAACCCCGACGAAACACACCTCAACAACTCACCCAACATCGGACGAGTCATCACCGTATCCTCCAAAAAAGGCGGCACCGGCAAAACCACCACAGCCCTCGCGCTCGCACACGCACTCAGCAAATGGGGCAAAGAAGCAGAAGAAAACGGACACGCACCCCACGCCCTCAAAGTCATCGTCGTAGACCTCGACCTCCTCGACGGACAAGTAGGCTACTCCACCAACAACCAAACCCAAACCGTCCTCGGAATCTTCAACGCCTACCGAGAAACATACAGCGTCCTCGGCGAAGACCCCGACGAAGACTGGAACATCATCCAACAATCCATCATCCACACCACCCAAGGCTTCGACACCCTCCTACCCCCCGAAAACCACAACAACCTCAACGACCTCGACCCCGCCTTCTACCGAGCAATCGTCACCGTCCTCCGAGAACACTACGACATCGTCATCTTCGACACATCCGTATCCCTCGAAAGCGCATACATGACCCAATGCGCATACCCCCTCACCTACCGCCTCTACTACGCAACAGCACCCCACCACCGAGTACTCGACACCATGCGCAAACAATTCACCTACGGACTCGGCTCCACCATCCGAGGCGGCGGCGGACTCAACCCCCAACGAATCCGCATCTTCGTAAACGGCGTAGAAGCACCCCACATCGTAGAAAAAAAATCAGCCGTCGCCTTCAAAGACGTCGCCAACTACAGCGTCAGCAACATCCCCGTACTCTCCGGCGTACCCTACCTCCACGAAGCCGCCCTCGACTCCTACAACCCCCACCTACCCGAAGGCTTCGGCTACCTCCTCAAAAACCAAGGATACGAAGCAGGAATGAAAATCCTCGCCCACGACATCCTCCGAGACACCAACTACCAACTCTTCACCAACGAAGACACCCAACAACTCGAACACTACTTCACCCTACGAAACCTCTAACCACCCCACAGGCAACGGCACCGTAACACCCTCACCACCATAAACCAACCGAACCGTCACCTCATCATCACCGACCCCGCACCCACCAACAGGTGCGGGGTCACCCACACCCCCACCCAAAACCGAACCCACCACAAAAACACCCAAAACCACAACACCCAAACACCCCAAAACACCCCCCACCACCGAAAAACACCACCACACCCCCACCAAACCACCCAACCCAAACACACGACCAACCCCCAACACCAACAACCCCACCACCAAAACACCCACACCCAACCGACCACACCAAACCACCCACGACTCACCACCACCCCGACACCAAAAACACCTCAAAAAACTCACAAAAACACCCCTAAAACAAGAAAAACAAATACACCCAAAACATAGCACCAAAACAGCTATACACAACACAACAACAAAACAACCAAACCAGAGGAAAACAACCAACCCATGACCACCAACGAATACAGCCTCCAAGCAATCAAACGCCGCCGACACACCACCGCCAGCCGAACCATCCAAACCGAAAACGCCCTCAACGACCAAAAAGGACTCGAAGACCTCGGCAACATGCTCGCCTCAACCAGCGAAGACGCCAACACCACAGCAACCACACCCGAAACACCGCAACCCCCGGCAGAACCCACCAACACCCCCACCCCCGAACCCGTAAACGTAGACGCACTCATCGCCGCCGCCGTCAAAACCGCCCTCGAAGAAGCAAAACAAGAAAACAACAACACCCACACAACAAGCACACCAGCATCTACACCCACCCCCACCCCGGCAGAACCCACCCCCGCACCTACAGAAAAGCCGCGCGTAGCAACCAGCGAAGACATGAAACGCGCTCGCGAAGAAAAATACGGCACTGTATTCAACAACGGCTCGGTGGGCAGTAGCGGTCTGCGTGCAACGGTAGCCGCCGTAAACACGGAACCGGCAAAACTCCAACTATGGCGTGTCATGAACGATGCCTTCGACCTGGGAGCAGACGACGTCTACGTCGAAGCGGGCACACCCATCCGCCTAAAAATCAAAGACGGCTTGGATATCTACACAGGAATCCCCGCACCCGACTCCGTAGCCATTGAAGACCTGATGCACGCAATCCTCCCCTCTAACGAACGCGGCACACTCATGCGCAAACGCGAACTCAACGCCGCATACACCGTCCCCGACGGCAAACACATGGGACGCCGATGCCGCCTCAACGTCGCATACGCAACCCCCGGCGAAACAAACCACGTCCTAACATTCCGCCTGCTCTCCAACTACATCGGACTCCCCAGCGAATACGGCACCCCCGACACCATCACCCGCCACGCACACGACCCCAACGGCGCAATCATCGTCTCAGGACCCACCGGCTCCGGCAAAACCACCCTCTGCGCATCACTCCTCCGCGAAATCCAACTCAACGGCGGCAGAATCGACAAAAAAACCGGACGCCGCCTCGGACAAAGCATCCTCACCCTCGAATCCCCCGTCGAATACCTCTTTGACAACAACGACCCCAACGGCAACGGAACCTTCTTCATCCAACGAGAAGTAGGCTCAGACACCCACAGCTTCATCAACGGACTCAACTCAGGACTCCGCCAACACCCCAACACCATCCTCGTCGGCGAAATCCGCGAACCCGAAGAAATCCAAGCATTCCTCTCAGCCGCAAAATCAGGACACCTCACCATCACCACCGTCCACGCCAACGACTGCGCAGGCATCATCGAACGCATCGCCACCGCCTACAGCGACCCCAACAACCCCAACAGCACCAGCGACAAAGCAGGAACCCTCCTCGACCTCGCAAACAACACCCGGCTCCTCGTCACCCAAAACCTCGTAGAAACCATCGACGAAGGACGAGTCCCCGTCCACGAAATCCTTGAAATCAGCACCAGCGACGAATGGCTCATCGACGCAATCACCAACGGCGACACCACCAGCATCCGCCGCCGCCTCGAAGCCTCCAACAAAGACATGAACGCCAAACTCCTCGAAGTCTGCCGCGCCGACACCGGAAACTGCTACATCGAATCCGCACGCAAACTCGCACCCAACAAACGCCGATTCGACACCCTCCGAGCAGAAAACGAAAACAACGGCATCAGCTACAACTACCACCCCGACACCCTCAAAAACATCTAACCACCCCTGCACCCGCAGAAAAAGCCCCATACCAGGCGACACAACCACCTAGCATGGGGAGCTCAACCCCTAAAAAACAGTGTGCCCCGCACCAGGAGAAACCACATCTCCCAGTGCGGGGCCACACCCCACCTAAGCCGCCTTAACGCTCCTTATAACGCCACCGGACAGCGCTCACACCCCGAACCTTAACCACATACAGTACACATTCCAGGAACTCGTCACCCAGCCGGGCGTACTCGATAGGGGGTACCAACCCGAACCAGGGGGAGCGCATCTCTAGGAACCGTGCCGTGTCCTCGGCAGACCAGCCCAGCTTCAATAGCTCCTGCACAAGCTTCAGTGAGACCGGGCATACTTCCATGTTCCACGAACCACCTGCCGTCTCAACAAACTGGAAATCGGCTACCTTCAGCCCAAAACCGCCGCCCCTCGGCACGCCACGTTCAAACACTAGCAACCCGTCGTCCCGCATACCCAAAAGCTCCTCCACAGGAACCTCACACCGCTTCGACATCATCTCAACACTCGAACCGTTCAGGCTCCATCCGCGCGGAACACCCCACCTGTACCCACGAGACAGCAACAGTGCCTCACTGAACCCCAAACCCTCAGCCAGCTTCTCAAACGACCACTCATCGAACTTCCCGTTGAATAGTCCAACTAGCCGCCAAGTATCCGCGCCAGAATCAACCAGCTTCTTCACCGCTTCGGGTGAAGGAACAGACTCCGCAGATACACGCCGCCACTCATAAGCCGCCCGGCGGGACGCAACCTTCACCATGAACGCACCAGCATCAGCCAACACCAACCGACGCAACCCCTCGTCACCGCCAACCAGCAACTCAGCCGCCGTCAAAAACCCATAATCCACCACCGGGTAAAACAAAAACCCCGAAATATCTGAAGCAGACACCCCACCAGACACCAGAAGCTCCACAACCTCACGCAACTCTTCACGCCAAAACCCCAACCCAGAAACCTCACGATTAAACTGCGCACGAGCAAAAAACAACTCCCCATCATCCACAGCACCCAACAAAGCTCCCTCATCCCAAAGCCTCTCAACCACATCTTCACTTACACCCAAACGCTCAGCCACCTCACCAACACTCAACCCCATACCATGACAATCCACCTCATCAAACCAACAATGACGACCCTCACCAAAAGCATCACCCAAACGCCGACCAACCCACCCAGAATCCAACCCCAACACATCCTCCACCAACCCAGTACGCATAAACTGCCAATCCACCTCACCAAAACCCCGCAACCCCAAAGAACGCACCCGCAAAACACCCTCCGCCGACGGAAAAACAAAACCGGGCTTGTCGAAAACATCAAAAATCATCGAAAACACATCCTCACAAAAACAAAAAACAAATACACCCCTATAATACAAGACCCACCCATACCAAAACACTCTCTGAAACCTCCCCACACCCCCACACACCTACTCACTCACCCGCCCCATCGACCACCTCCTCCACCAAATCACCCAACACCTCACCAACGGAACCCTCACCACCGAAGAACAAATCACCCACCAAGAAGCCAAAGGCGCAGTAGCAACCATTGCAGACACCCTCAATATCACACACCCAGAAACCCCCGAAGACTACCACGCCTACAACGACATCAAACCCTAACCCAAAAACAAAAAAGCCCCCGGCAACCCGCGCACAACACGCAAACTGCCAGGGGCTTCCCTATACCCAAAGGACTAATACTCGAAAGAATTAACGCCCTCAAAAACACTACCATCAGGTCTTCTCAAACGTAGCGCTCGCACTCGTCCAGACACCCCGTTACCCTTCGCCCATTCGTTCACCCAGGTGACGACTTTATCTGAGGTGCAGAGCCAAACTACAGACCCAAAAACACTTGTATCGTTCTTGTACTGCTCCAAAATCTCGTACAGATGCCCCTTATCCTTACGTGCCCCACGCTCCACCTCCACAGCCACGCTACGGGGTGTACTACGCCCATTTGAACCCTTCCCACGGGGTGCGAGTGCGACAACGTCAGGGACGTGGTAGGCGCTTGTAGAACTCTTGTCCAGTACAGCCCACATCCATTCGTTGCTTCCAAGGAACTCGGGGGAGATTCCTGCACCTCCCATACCTTCCCATTGGCGGATGAGGCGGTCTCTCTCGACTACCAGGCGCCCCTTCAAGGCAACGCGGTTTGTCCCTCTACCTTCACGTAGCAGGGCAGAGTTGATGACCCTGTCTGCGACAATTTCAAAGCCATTGCTTCCTCTACCGACAAGACCCGGTACGCGCCCACTGTCGAGCGCCCCTGCGATGTCGAGAATGTCGAAGGTTCCATTCATGAGTACAGCACCTGAATAACCGACCAGAACCCTGTGCTGGAACTCGCTATTTCCGACCTTGCTCTCCTCGTAAGGCTTACCCCCGATTCGGAACAGGTCGATACCTTCTGACGTTGCAAGCCACACCTTATGTCGAGACCCAGGTACAGTCACTGCGCGGAGGCAGGAAGACTTCTGTAGACCATTCAAGATACGTGATGCGTGTGCACGGGTGCTTACCCCCAACAGGAGCATGGTTGCCCTGATGTCAATCCACCCGAAGACACTGATAAATTTCATGACTGCGACTTCGCTAGGGGAGCCCATGACACCTACGTCCTGTGTTGCCTTCTTCCCCTTTCTGCGGGGGGTTGTGATTCCAGCTCCTCCGAGTAGCAGAGGGGCTACAGCATCCTCTTCTCCGACGCGGGACATCCAGTATGAGGACTGCTCCATTGACAATGCGTTAGATAGTTCTGCGGGGCTCATTCTTGACCCTCTTCCGTCGTAGTCGTATTTGAATGTGGAGGAGTCAGTAACTCCGGCACCAACACCTGCTGAGCTAGGAGGCGCCAGTCCGCCGAGCAGGGTTTCGGGTGCTCCGGTTTCTTGGGCTAAGTCTTTTGCTCCCATGCCTCCTGCTTTTGCACGATACCCTTCTTGGATTTCTGTAAAATCTACGCCGGGGATCCCGCCAAATGAGAATCTTGCTCGGGGTGTCACACCGTAGGAGTAGCCTCCGTGTTCAAAGGTTTCACCTTTGTGTACTTCTTCTTTTTCAGGGTTCCAGAGGTACCCGGAAGCTTCAGCGGCGAAGCTTCTAAAAGCCTGTGGTAGGTCGTCAAAATTCCTACTTCCAGACATATTCTCCACGATGGAGCCCTTATCCATTGGGCGACCATTTTTGGGGGTATATTTCTCGGTAATGTGACCGACTGAGACACCTGCATCAGCGAGTGCTTGCTGAGATTCAGGCATTGAGTAGATGTCCGGCGCAAGCTCTTCAACAGCTTCTCGTACGACACCTTTAATTGCCTTCGACGTATTTTTCTTCTTACCCATAGGGCGCCCTTTCTGTGGTGGTAAAAGTTGAGGCGCTTCAAGCTACTATTGGGGTAGTTGAAGCGCCTCATAAGTTCCAGATGGGACTTGTATAAAAGCACATCAGGAGCCAAAGTTCACAGCTAAATCATAATATCATTCTGCGACCCTCGCGGCAACCTCTGCGGCAGATACTCCGAGACCCAGAATAGGGGAGCCTGCTTGCACGTCATGGCGACCACCAGATACACCGTAACCGCCTCGCCCGAATAGCCCTGCTGACTTAGACCCGTCACCCACAGGTACAAGACCTTTCCCTGTGATGCTTTCCCACCCTCCTTCTGTCCCCGCCGTGAACCCCAATCCGAGACCGGGGGTGCCTTTCCTTGCCTCCACGATAGATGCTGTGACTAGCGGAAGTAGATGCCATTTCACGGACTCTCTAGTGGCTCTCAACCCATTCATCAACAGCTCCCATCCAGCACTCCGACCGAGTATCATAAGGCGCTCTACCGCATGGGGTACACCTGCAATATTCATGCGCCCGTGGATACCTTCTGCAAGTGCTGAAACATCCTCTGGACTGGAGACTTGGCGTAGGGCACGAATCTTTGTCCCAGCGGGGTTTCCAGAGACCCAGATACCTCCTCCATAGATGCCACGTTTGCCGTACGCTCCACCAAATTCTGAGGTTAAATCGAGTGTCCCGGCAAGGGTTGAATAGCTTTCAGGAACGAGTGACGAACCATAGATAAGGTACCTCCAAAGCCACCCATCCACGTCTACTACCGCACCTACTTCAGGGGGTACGATTTGCCCCTTTACAAACCCCTCTGCAAGACCTGGAACATGTGAATCCTGGGAGCCTGCAATACCAGAAACACCGGGCACAAACCCGCCTGCACCAAGACCAGTAACCCCTAGTCTACGACCCATTTCAGCACCTTCGCCGTAGTAAGAAAGGTAGCCGATAGAAGCCGCTGATACGCCCCAGCTGGTAGGCATTGAACCGACCTCATTAACCCCCATATATGTGGGTACGCCAACTATCTGTAAGGGCACGTTTTCAAGGGTGGTTGCTGAGATGGTTGCGGCGGCTTCTGCCGGGGTGGGGAAAGACCCTAGCCAGGGTACTGAGATTCCTTCCTTTAGGATTTTATTTTCCACACCTCCAATACCCACACCAACTGCACTAAAACCTGCACCTGCTGTGGTCACCCCGGAGGTGTCTACGCTGGTTACAAATTTGTGTGCCGGAGGTAGAGGGACAGAGACGGTACCTGCGGGGTAGTATTTTGCGGGTGCGGCAGTGGGGAGGTTCCCTATGAATTCGTCCCATTCACTGCGGGTAACTGCCGGTTTGGGTTTAAATTTCACCCCTCTGCCGGATACGAGCCCGTAGACCTGTTCTGTGTCGAGCACTTCTTCTGCGGGGGGTAGTACCGACAGGTTGAGCACCCCTGCGGTTGTGGTGGTGAGGTGTTCCGGTGTGGCTGTGTTTTCAGGTTCGTGGAAGGGGGTTGTTTCCCAGAGAGGTTCGAGGTGTGTTCCACCGATTCCGTAGTATTGGTCGCCGTCGGGGGAGACTTTACCTGCACCTGCCCAGCCGACGGGATGGTAGGCGCCTGCGCCTGCCCCTGTACTGCTGGTGAAGATGCTGATGTTCTGGGTGTTGCACAGCCATTCTGAGTGTGGTGTTATGGTCTGCTTTTCGTTCGGGTTGGCGGGTTGCGCAAGTAGTGGTGTGGTGAGGTAGGTTCCTTGGGTTAGCCCTGTGCTGTGGGTGATGGTTGGGTTTGTGGGCGTGGTGAGGAGTCCGGGTGCCCAGATGTGGGTGGTGTCGCCGGAGAATCCTTGCTGTCGGAGCTGTTCAGGTGCGGGGGTTTTTGTGGGCGGTGGGGTGTGGTTGCTGAGTGGGGAGCCTTTGCCGGTGGTGTAATGCTTGGGTGCGATGCGGGGAGCTCCGAGTGTCATGGTTTTGTCCTTGTGTGGTAGGTTTCTTTGGTTATTCTATGATACTTGGGTATAGCGTCTGCGGCATGTCGTGGGCTAAAATCCCTGAAAAACGGCGCCCCTTAAAAAGAGCGGCACCCCAACCCCCAAAACACACCACCACACCCAGCCACCCCAAAACAAACACCAAAAACACAAACCCAGAACGCAAAAACAACCTGGGCAACACCACAAAACAAAAACAAAAAGACCAACAACACTACACAAAAATCACCCCACACGCACACACAATAAACAACCAACCAGCCAACAACAAATACAAAACCCACAACAGACAAGACACAAAAGAACAGCAAGCACACAACACACACACAACCAAAGACACAAACACCATACACAACAGACACAGAGATAAAACAGGCACCACAACACAGGCATACAGCAAACCACGGAGACAGGACACAACACATACAGGACACACAACCAAGAAACAAGAAACCAAGAAGCAAAGACACAAGAGAGGCACACAAGAAACCAAGACACGGGACACAAAGAAAACAAGCCAGAGACCAAAACACCAACAGAACAGCCAGAAGAAGAAACACACAAACAGACAACACACGTATAAGCCAGAAAACCAAGACAGCCAAAGAGTAACCAGCTAGAGAGAAAGCCAGACAGGGAAAGGGCACAAGGGACAGAAAGGAGAGAGGGCTAGAGGAGAGGTGAGGGTGGAAGAGTGGGGCGTGGTGGGAGGCAGTGAAGGGGGTGAGGTGATGCCAGCGCCGCCGGATGGAGCCACCCCTTTCTTCTTTTTCCCTAAACAGCGTTCCCCCTTGTGTAGAAAAAGAAGCCTTTCCCCTAGTCAGCGCGTTTCACTCACTCAGCTTGACGTCTACTCCCGGAGTGACCGTAGGTTTAGGGGCGCTCGCCAAGGAATTGGTGGATATGAGCCTGGTTTTCACCCCTATTTTCGGACTATTTTTAGCGTGCATTGCGAAAGGGGGATTTTATTGGCATTTCCCTACGTGGGGAAGTGAACCTTTCCCCTAGTCAGCGCGTTATGCATCGGCGTGCAAAAAGCTGAAAGTAGGGGGGTGAAAATCAATCCTTACAGGTTGTTTTTCAATCCCATGATGACACGTGCGGTGAAAAACCGACTTTTCCTGCGCGTTGGGTGCGGTCTATGCCCTGGTTATGGTAAGGTGGAATCGCTGTAGTCTAAACATGGTCTACTGCCTTTCATTTAATGGTTATCTTCATGGCGTTCTAACCCCCGGCTTTCCTCTAGGAAAGAGCTGGGGGTTCGCTGTATCTACAGGCACCTACAACATCGGTTTTGAAGTGGATGATTCCTGCTCGAAACAATTAGGTTCTGAGCCACCGGCGAGCGCTGGTGGTTGTGGGTGGATTGTTGGGTTTTCTGTAGTGCTTCGTTGGTGGTTCCTGTGGTGTTGGGTAGTGGACATGGTGTAGTCTGGTTTTGTTAGTTTTTGAGAGGAGTTTTTTTGTGACTGATTTTGCTGAGCGTGTGGTGGATTCTTTGATGCTTTCGGATGGTGTAGATGTTGGGGTTGAGGGTGTGGACTTTGCGGTGTTTTATTCGGCTGAGGATAGTCGTGGGCGTTTTGCTCCGAGGTTGAGGTATGGTGAGGTGGCTAAGGGTGATGAGGTTTTGGTGGGTTGGTTTAGGGGTGGTGAGTGGGTGCGGGTTGATGGGGTTGTGGTTGATAGTTCGAGTGAGTTTTTGATTCCGGGTGAAGAGGGTGGTGAGTCCGGTGAGTAAGTGGTTTTTTGCGACGGTGGGGTTGTTGATGTTGTGTCTATTGGTGGGGGTGTTTCATGGCTAGTGTGGCTGGGTTGTTTGTGCTGTCGGGGTTTGCGCTTTTTGGGTGCGGGTTTTTGTGGTTGTTGTGTTGTCATGCGGCGGGGTTTGGTGACGATGAGGGTGATGCTCAGGGGCGGCTGGCTTTTTGGGTGGCGTTGGGGTTGATGTTTGCTGGGTTGGTTTGTATAGTGGTTCCGGTCTCGTTGGCGCGTGGTGGTTTGTTGTGAGTGTGGGTCGTGGTCTCAGGGTTGGTTTGGTGAGTTAGATGTTTTCGGGGGTCTGGTTGGTGGTTGCTTAGGTGGTTGCGACGAGTGCTTGGGGTGTGGTGCTGTTGTGGGGTATAGTGGTGGTGCCCACCGTTATTTGGTGGGTGGCATGTTAATTTCCTTTTCATGGTGAAGCCCCTTCGCTTGTTGCCAATGGTGGTGATGGGTTTTTGGAGGGGCTTTGTTATGTCTTCTTTTGGTGGCGAGCGCGGGGGTGGGTTGGTACCCATAATACTACAGGTTGCATAATGAGTGTTTAGTGTGGTATTATATTTATGTGGGGGTGAGGTTTTCACCCCTGGTTTGAACTACCTACTGGAAGAGGAAAATTCGTTATGGCTATTTTCGTTTATGGCACCCCGTCTACTGTCGCTGATTTGAATGCGGTGTGTGCTGATTTCAATGAGCATTTGAAGCATGAGAGTGACCTGTTGAAAGCGGCGAGCGCCCGGTTGGTGGCATCTGGTAAGGGTTCCACTTCTGCTGGTGCGAGTGTTTGGAATGATGGGTATGTTCAGAGCTTGTATCTGGCTGAGTATCAGCGGGTGGCGTTTGGTTTGCTTGACCGGGATTGGTTGGGTGAGATTGCGGCTGGTGTTTTCGGGTCGCTGGGTGAGGTGATTGATGCTTTTGCGGCGTTGGTTGCGCGTGTGAATGAGTATCTTGTTCGTGTGGGTGAGGTTAGGGGTGAGATTGACCGGATTGTGTAGTGGCTAGGACTGCTGGCTGATGGTGGCGGTGAGAGGTTGTGTTTCTCTCGCCGTCGCCTTTTTGTTTTTGTCCTGTTTAGTTTTTCCTTGAGTGTCGGGTGGGTGGGTTGTGTTAGTGGGTGGTGGGTTTCGTCTTGAGTGTTTGGGTGCGAGGGTCAGCGAGCGCGGGTGTAGAGTCAGCTGTGGTGTCGGTTGTGGTTGTGCTATAGTTTGAGAGCGTAAAAGTTTTCCATATTTTTTCTTTTCACGGTAATTCCCCCCCCAGCCAGGGCTGGTTGAGGGGTTTACTGTATCTGCTGGGTGCTTAGGTCTTTGGTTTGTGTATGGGTCGGTGTCGGGGTGGGGTTTTAGTGGGGGTGCTGGCTCGGGTCGCGGTTCTTTCTACGCCGGGGTTACTGGTTGGTGTCCGTTTATGCTTTCTTGTACGTGCACTGGTGGTTGTCGTGCTATAGTTGGGGTGATGAAACATTGTTTCATGTTTTCCTTCCACGGTAATTCCCCTCAGCTGGTTTTGGTTGAGGGGTTTACTGTATCTCTAGGCTCTTGTGCCTTTGGTTGTGTATGAGCCGCCAGCGAGCGCTTGGGGTGTGGTGGTGCTTAGCTTTCAATCCTTCGTGATAAATTCCTTTTTGATTGGTGTCTTGTGTGGGGTTTAGTGTGTGCGGGGTGTTTGTCATGCTTTCTTAGGGTGGTAGGTGGTGGGGGTGTATTTTCTTTGTAGTGGGGGGGGTGTTGTGGGTTGCGTGTTTGCTGGTGTTGGTGTCGGGTGGGTCTGGGGTATTTTTGGTGGTGCTGTTGTGGGGTGGTTTTTTGAGGGGGATGCTCACCTCACCCCAAGAGTTGCACGCATGGTTTTTAGTGTGGTACCATATTTATATGAGGTTGAGAGAAATACTCCAGCCCACTACCACCCACTGAAAGGGAAAATGACATGGCAATCTCTGCAACTCTTGAGGCACGTTCCACCGCTATCCTGAACGACATGGATAACCTGGCAACCGCCGCGAAGAAGGGTGCACGTAAGGTGGCAAAGAAGCCCGCGTACCAGGGACCTCTGAACCTTGCCGACCGCATGCATATTCGAGTCTTCCAGAAGCAGGAAAACCTCGCCAAGGCAACCCGCCGCCGCTACATGGGCAAGCTCGAAGAATTCCGCATCAACCACGACGAAGAAGGCTTCACCGCAACCCTGGAGCAGGCAACCACCGAATACGACAAGATGCGCCGAGTCTTCAACAACTTCAAATCACGCCTCTAAACCCGGCAAATGAGAGAGAGGGGCTGTGCGGTACAGTCCCTCTCTTTCTGCATACACCGCCCACAATGCACCAGCGCACCAGCCACCCTAACAGGCGACACCGGCGAGCGCACCGATACCTGATGTGAGCACCCCAAGCAGGTAGGTGACGTCAGCTGGTGCACAGCTCAAGGGTTTTATGGCTGTATTGGGTGCGGGTCAGTAACACGGGTGCAGGCTGTTGTGTGCGCTCGCACGTGTGGGGCTGTGTGCGGCGGGTACGGTTTATGTCGGTACCACGGTTCCGCGGTCGGTGCCGCCTGTCCGATGGTGTTGCTACGGTGTGTGCAGTATCCTTCTGAGAGCCACCTCCAATTGGTTTGTGCTTCAGGTGTGGGTGTGCCGGTACTGTTGCTGGATGGTGTGCGGTAGACGGCTTAGTGAAGGGTGCAGGTGAGGTGTGGTGGGATGCTGTGCTGGTCTCGATAAGCGTCAAGGGGAGGGTGCTGTTAGTGTTGCAGGGTTTGGGCGCTCGCACGCGGGGTTAGGTTGCTCTCAGTGGTTCCGTTCACTGGTTCGGGTCTGGATTTGAGGTGGTGGTTGTGTTATAGTTTGAGAGCGAGAAAAAGTTTCCCATATTTTTTCTTTTCACGGTAAGCCCCTCAGCTGGTTTTGGTTGAGGGGTTTGCTGTGTCCGAACGGTATAGTCCTGTGCTCTTTTTGACGTTGGGGCTGGTTAGGTTGTATGGTGGGTGGGTAAGTACTCTCACCTGTGTGAGTGGTGCGAATATTGTACAAAGATGTTTCATGCTGAATCCCCCTCGCGCTTGGGCGACCCCGCTTAGTGGCTGTCTTGGTGTGTGGGGGTTTAGTGTGTCCGGGCGCGTCGCCCTCTTGCACAGGTGGACAGGGGCGAGCGCGTACCCCCCCCAGGCGAGGTGTGGTGGCGTGTTGAGTGTTCGCTGTCCTGTGGTGCGACTATCCATTGTGCCAGTCCTAGCCCTCCATCTGGTACCTGGTGCGCTCGCTAGAAAAATTCCTTCCAAAAAACCACCCCAAGAGTTGCATACCTAGTTTTTGGTGTGGTATCATATTTATATGAGGTTGAGAGAAACGCTCCAACCGAGACAAACCACCTACCGAAAGAGGAAACGTCATGGCACAGAACAGCAAGGGCTTCAAGATTGCATTCGACAATGAAGACGGCATGCCGATTGGTGTACGCTTCCACGAAGAGCAGACTGTTGAGGCGACCCGCGAGATGCGTGAGCGCATCATCAACGACACCGTCGAGATTGAGATTGTTGCGAACGCTGTGTTGGACACCGAGACTTTTACCAAGGTGCATTACGACGGTGCGTTCTTCATCTTCAAGGATAAGGACGGTGGCATCATCACTACCGGCGGTATTGAGCGTGACCCGCACATTGTGAAGCCGCTGATTATTGGTGCAGGTGTACAGCATGGTCGTATCACCCGCTTCTGGGTACAGCCTGCTGGTGTGGATGAAGTGAATATTATGATTCATGAAATCGCCGCCTAGCCACCGTTGAAAGACTACCAGCCCCTACAGTCCCGCTAAGATGGGTTGTGGGGGTTGGTAGTGTTTTGGAGAGAGGAATCATGTGTTGAGTTATTCTGCTGAGGATATTGAAGAGCGTGCTGAGAAGCTGTACACCCTGTACCGTGCTAAGCGGCACCATGACAGCCCGGCGCTCAATATTCAGCGTCTGCACCGTGACCTTGGAGGCACCATCTATCTGGTCAAGGGGAGCTGGGATGAAATGATTGTTACGGACTACACACTCAACCCAGACACACAGCAGTGGGAAAACATTCGGTTTGAGACGCACCTACCGTATTGCAGTGAGGGAGAGCTGAACACCGGGGTTGTCATCAATAGGAGCAACCTGTTTCGGGTTGCTCACAGTATTGGTCACCTGTACCTGCACTTCCTGCCGGATAAGAGTCAGGAACCTCAGACTGTGTACCGGCTCGGACGCTCAGCCCAGCAGTCTGAGGCGCACCATTTCGCCGCCGCACTCATCATGCCCCGTAACCCCTTCACTCACCACTGGAACCACACCACCAACGGCGACCTCCTCAAACAGTCAAAACTATTTGGCACCAGCATCTTCTACGCGCACCGTAGAGCAATCCAGCTCAAGCTCATCCCCTAACCTCCCACCCACAACAAGGCATACAGCAAGCAGAGACCCCTCAATCAGACCCTGCAACACCAACAAGGAACCAGGGTTACTTGAGGGGCTGTATTGCGCTCGCTGGAACCTATCCGCCGGGGTGAGCGAGCGCAATACAGTGCAAGACAACACACCGCCAGGGTTGCTGGTGGTTTGAGAACGAGATGCGGAGCTGAGGCTGTGAATGAAGGCGCTGATGGTACAGGCACAGAGTAAGAAGGGTAAGGGAAGGGTAAGGCGGGCAGACTGGGTTGATTGCCGCTGGTCAATGTGCACGGTAGAGCCGCCAGGGTGAAGATGTGGGGTGAAAGTGTTGCAGGCACAGGGTAAAGAGACGAGGACGGCTAGGCTGGGCGGGTGCACCCATACGCCCCAGTAGTCACCACCCCAAACCACACACACCACCGAATACACCCGCAGAAGGAACCAGCAGACCCGGTGCACCGCAACCCCTGAATGTGGTATCCTGATTACACGCCCCAATATCTTAGGGGCTACCCACCACCACTGGTGGGGCGCTCGCCTCCGGCAGGGGGAGAGCTTCATAAACGGGTTTGAAGCCTTCGGGCGGATTACCAAGACCCGAGCACCCGCTACAGGGCGCAAAGGTTACCGTAGGCGGGCACCGCCTACTCGCCCCACTATGGGGGGAAAGCGAATGCGTTTCGAGCATCTTGCAGGTGCTACACCTTGTCAGGAAGGCTTTTCCCCGCAGACGTGGGGGTGAGCCTCCTGACGAATCTTCTTCACCATCTTCTTGAGACTTTCCCCCATGTAGACGGGGTTGAGTCCAAGTTGTAAGCATGATGACCTTTTCCCGTACATATGGGGATGAGCCTGCGGCTAACCCCCCCCCCACCACCACAGCCTGTGTACGCATACAAAGGCACCACAATCATTCAGATGTGAAAGAATCCCCGGCATCACCTGCAAAGTTGCAAGGTATGCCGGGGATTCCTGCGTCCCAACCTCACCGGGCGGCATCTCTACAGCCAAGTGCGTTTCTTTGGGGTGAGGGTACGCGCTAGAAGCTCTTCTGCCTCACCAGTCACCTCATTGTAGGTGCCCACCACCTGCTCCAGGTCACCTGTAGCATCCTTGATGAGCTCACGAACCGCAATGTAGTACTCTTCGTGGGTCGCCCAGCCGCTACCGTTCTCCAAGCCCCTGATGGTGTTGCCACGGAAGAAGTCAGAGCCGGTCAGGTCAAGCGTATTCTCCACGATAGTGCCGATGACGCTGTTGATGCGTGCAAGGTAACCCTGGTTCCGGCGAGTATCCCAACCGCCACGTGAAGCAAACACCTTACGCACCTCATCACGGCGAGCGCGTAGCCGCATCTCGATACTGGTCAGCAGTGCGGTGGCGTTAGCATACTCAGCGGTGATGCGGCGTAGGGTCTCCGGGTCTTGCTCGGTGTCATAGGGGTCTTCGATAGGGGTAATGAGGTTAGAGTCGTAGAGATTGTGGGGGTTGTAGTACTTGTACTGGTACATGATGGGGTTTCCTTTCTTGGGGTGTTAGTGGTGCTGTGGCGGTGTGGGAGCGTCTGGTAGTGCGCTCGCGTGTGTGCGTGCGGTGGGTACACTCAAGCCCTCAGAGCCTAGCGATGTAGGTTGAGGGCTTGAATATGAAAGTACAATAGTTAATTTTCAAACAAATCTTTCACAGAAAAGAGTTGTGCTTCTATTGTATCACTTTTCGTCGGGTTCTGCTGTGTAGCGGTAGCTGTAGCTTGCCTGCTGGTCTGCGGTGGGGGTGCTGGTGTTGAGGTTCCGGCGGGTTGTGGTGGAGGTGGCGAGCGCCTGCGTGTGGGTTTGCAGGTCACGGATGGTGGCGATTTGCTGGGTTAGGATTTCCTCAAGCTCATCAGGGGTCTGTGTATCCGCTTCAGAGGCGTGTAGGGTCTTGAGGGTGGTGAGGGTTTCTTCGATGCGGTCGATGGTTTGGGTGCGTACCCGGTCGTACCATTTTTCGCTGGTGCTCATAATTGGTTTCCTTCCTGTGGGGGTTAGTGGATTCGGGTGCCGATGTGGAGGTCGAGGGTGTTCTTGTCGGAGGCTTTGCGTGTGGCAAAGTTGCTGTAGGGGTAGAGGGTGTGTCCGGTGAGGCGTAGGTTTTCGAGGATTGCGATTTCTCGGAAGTTGGTGTAGGTTGCCGTGGCGGTTCGGGTGGTGCCGTCTTTGAGGGTGAAGGTCAGTTCGTGGGTCTGGGTGTTGATGTCGTACCCGGTGACCTGCATATGCTTCAGATTCTGGTTTCGGAGGTTGATTTCGTTGCGGGTCTTCTTGTCTGCAACATGGATACGGGTGTTCACTTCGAGATGGGTAGACCAGTTACCGATTTCAACAGAGTATCCGGCGCACACGACACGCATGTACTCTTCATTGTCGGCGAGCGCCGGGTCGAGAGTGAGGTTGTGCTGGTGCAGGGCGAGGGTTTCGAGTGCGCGAGCGAAGCGTGCAATGGATTCTGCTTTGTCTGCTCGGTAGTGGGTGCGCTCGCTCTCGCTATTGTTGAGTTGTTTGATGTCGATGAGGATTTGGTTGATTGCGTCTTGAATGTTGGTGTTGATGTCGTATCGGCGGCTGGTCATGGTGGGTTTTGCCTTTCGGTGGTGGGTGAACCCCCGGACTGGGTTGTCCGGGGGGGGGCTAGGTGGACTTGGGGTTAGATGTCGAACCCGGTGGAGAGTTCGATGACCATTTTGCGGATTTCCTTGTCGCCCTTGATGAGGGACGGCTTCACGGAGTATCCGAGGCGGCGGTGCAAGTAGACAGCTTCTTCGCTATCTGCGGGGACAGAGCCGGTGAGCTTGAATCCTTCATAGGAGGGGCTGTCCTGCCAGCCGAATTGAATGTCAGCTCCCCAGTGGAGCATTCCGTCGTCGCCGCGTTCAGCCTTGGTGATGTACAGGCGGGGCGCCCAGTTGCTGTGCTGTTCAGCGTTGGCTCGCTGTTCATTTAGTGCCTTGGTGAAGGTTTCGTGTGCCGATTCGTGGAAGTTCTCGCGGTTGCTGTTGCTGAGCAGGGTTGCTTCGAGATGTGCCTTCATGATGTTTCCCTTTCCTAACGGGTGGTTTGTGGTGGGTCGGAGCGTTTCTCTCAACCTCATATAAATATGGTACCACACTAAAAACCGTGTGTACAACTCTTGGTGGGGAAATTTTTTGAGGAACATCCACTGGTGTGTGCTCGCTGAGTCCGGTGTTCCCGTGGGGTGATTTCTTGCTGTGTGGGGGTGGGCTGGTGTGAACTAGGTATATGGAGACAACGAAGCCCCTCACGCCATACCACGGGTGAAGGCGTGAGGGGCTTGATTGTGAAAGAATCGCACAGATTGACTGTATGGAGTCAAGGGTGTAGATAGGGAAGGTTCGGATTCCCCCCCCGCCCTATGTAGCCATGCGCAACCCTTTTAGGATGGGGGGGGGTATTCTGTGATACCGTAACTGCCGTGCGGCACACTTCCTTACGGGGCGTGAACGACGATACTCTCAAACTCCAAGTAGAGATACTGCGAACCCCAGGTTTCACCCTTAATCAAATTAAGATTGAAATCAGCACCGTCGAGCGCTTTACGCTCATCAGCAAAGAGAATGGTATGCATAGCATACTCTTCACCGTCGAGCTTTACGGTGAGGGCACCATCTTCGCCAAGCGAGACAATCTCAGGCTTATCCCCAAGTTCCTGCATCTTCTCATTAAGGTCTTCAGGAATCTCAAAAACAAGAATAAGGTCAGAGTAGGCAACATTAACAGCCATGATGTCTTTTCCCTTTCAATGGGTGGCAGGTTTCGGGTTGGAGCGTTTTCTCCCAACCTCATATAAACATAGTACCACACTAAAAATCATGCGTGCAACTCTTGGGGTGGTTTTTGGAAGGAATTTTTCTAGCGAGCGCACAGGGTGACTCATAGGGGCGCTCGCATATTGCTAGGTATGCTTCCAGTCGTAATGGCGCCTAGGTGAATCAGGTGGCTGAATCGGGGGTGGGTACAAGGAACCCCTCGACAATTGCGTTAGGTGCATCTTGTCGAGGGGTGTTGTGAAAAACCTAAAGATAGGACTTCTTCTATTGAATCTTCCACCACAACTATAGCACGCTTACCCGTTGTAGTGTTGTGGTTTTTGATGGTTTGCGCCGGTGGGCGCATTTGGTCGGTAGGCTGTCGCTGTAGATTTGATGGTTTACGTGTAGCTCCACAGCCCCTACCCCCCCAAAGGGCGGGTGTAGGGGGTATGATGGGTTACTAAATGGAATCTGCCCCACCTATAGGGGTAGTGGCTTGCTGGTGCGAATGAGAGAGGTGCTGTTGATGCAGTATGTATGGTTCTTTTTTCTTGGGGTTTTCGTTGTATTTTACATGGCGTTTGCGGGTACGCTCTGTGGTGTTGCATATGAAGATGTTGATACTGAACTGACAGGTAATGAGTGCTTGGGTGTTTGGTGTGTGGGAACTGTGTTGATGATTGCCTGCTTGGTGCTTCTTACCTTGACTGGGCTGTCCAATATCGTGGAGGTGTGTACCATTCTGGGTGCTGTAGTGGGTCTCATGATTGAAGTAAATACTGGCTGGACGAAGATTGTCTCGGGTGAACGATACACCCGGAGTACCTATGTTGGGCGTGTCGGCGTGCTCATGAACTTCACTATCATAGTGGTCTCCCTGAGCGTGGTGGTAAACAACCATGTAGTAACCCTGTAGGCACCATATAGAACGTGAGCACCACTACAGGTGGCTTACAATAGCATGTTACCGACCGGGGCTATCCTGCACGCTTTACTGTACGCAAGGTATGATGAATACCTGAACTGCGTGCACCCCGATACAGGGCACTCGCTTCTTCATACTTCGACAGAAAGGATTATTTGATGGTGGATTCTGCTTCAATGCTCACCGCATTTGTCTTCGCCTCTTTTCTCTACTTGGTGTACATTTTTTGGCTCGTATGTATCCGTGGTGATTCCGGGGATGAAGGCTGTTTCGACCTGACCGACTTCGAAGCGAAGGTTATTGGCTGGGTCTCTTTTGCTGTCATGCTCATCTGGGGTGTATTTCTCACCTTGACCGTCGGGTCGTCGAAGCTGAGTGCGGGGTTTGTCTTGTTCGGCGGCATGGCATTTATTGTCCTACTCATGGCTATCGGTAGAGAGAGAATCGTCGCCAAGAAACCCTACCTTGTTCAGCAATACAGGTTCCGCATCGCCGCAATTATGGTGCTGACTGCAATCTTCGCGTTCATTGCTGGTACAGCACCCACCATCCCTAGCCCTTCACCCAAACTGGTCACTGGTAACAGCGACACCGGCGTTACATTCGACAAGACCATTACCGTTCAGAGTGACTACGACGGACGCCGCCTCGACGACAACACCCCCGGAATCCCGGTCACCAACATCACCATCAGCCAGAAAGCCCACCAAGGCGCCACCTACATGTGGGTAGAACGCCAACCCAACGGTGAACTCACCACCCGCACCACCAACACCCGCCCGGTCACCATCATCGAAGACCTACCCGAAACCGACACCGAAGCGAAAGTCACCTACACCCAAAACTACCTGGTGGACAGTGCGGCGCTCGCCGAAGGTAAACCCCTCTGCTCTGCACACGGAACGCTCTCACCCCCAAAGGGTCAATTCTGTGAAGGTGGCAAAGTCACCGCCAAACCCGAAAAGGGATACGGCGAAATCACAGCCACCATCCACGTACCCAAGGGCAAGGCGGCACAGCTCATCACCACCCGACCCGAAGCCTAACCGTCACCACAAACACTAAGAGCCCCTGACAATCTACAACGGGTAGTCAGGGGCTTCACCCATACCCGAAAACACTCACCCCCGCCCAATTCACAAAACCACCAAAGCCCTGTACGCCCCGCTAAGGCTTCCAACCCACCATAGACATCCAAATACTCACTCGAACAGGGAAAGAGCCTCACAGGGGCGTATGTAGCCTCCAAAAGCCTACAGAGAGCCGCCTAGCCCCTAAACAGCGAGCGCAACCCGAAGAATAGGCACACCACCGGCGGCACGCCCACACCACAGGGGCACTCACCCGCGCTCGCATCAGATAACGGGGTGCCCGGTAGGGTGAGTATGCAGAAAGAGAGAGTGACTGTATCTCACAGTCACTCTCTCTTTGTTCCTGAGTTTAGTAGCTCTTTTTGAAAACTCGACGCATCTTCTCACATTCAGCATTGGCACTCTCTAGAGTCACCGCGAAGCCTTCTTCGTCATGCTTGATGCGGAACTCTTCGAGCCTGTCGGCGTAGCTGTCGAGCATGGCTTTTGCCAGCTTTTCCTGCTTCTGAAAGACTCGAATGATGAGCTTATCGGCGGGGGTCAAGTCACCCTGACTTGCAGGCTTCTTCGCCAGCTTGTGCGCGCCCTTGTTTGCGTTGCGTGCGAGGTTTTCCAGGTTGTTCAGGATAGAGGTGGAGCGTGCTTCGAGAACAGCGGAGATAGCCATGACATTTTCCCTTTCAGTGGGTGGTAGTGGTGGGTTGGAGCGTTTCTCTCAACCTCATATAAATATGATACCACACCAAAAACTAGGTATGCAACTCTAGAAGGTGTTTTTCTGAGGGTCTAGCGGGCGCATAGGGTGACCGATTGGGGCGCTCGCTGGCTTGTGCCACTCATACATGAGTGTGTGGTGCAGGGCTGTGCCGTAGGTGTGTGGGGACAGCACAGCCCCTCACGTCTTGTATTTGGCTGAACGTGTGAGGGGCTTTACTGTGAAATGCAATGTATACGCACAGATTTATCTGTATGGGTAAATATACGGACAGGGAAGGTGGGGTGTCAAGCGCCCGCTTTCCCTATCCTAGTGAATTATTCTTCTCCTTATCGGACATAGAGGGATAGGTCGCCTTCCAGCTTGCCATATTCAGACTTAGCCTGCTCCAGGGTTTCGTAGAAATCTCGCTCGTTGTTATATGCGCGGTGCATAGACAGGTCGGAGGCATAGCGGGTGAATGCGTCGATTGCGTCGCTTTCGACTTCCTGGAGAGCCTTTACGCGGTCGCGAATGGAGCGAACCTCAGCCATGCGCATGTAAGACACGGCTTCACCAGAGGAATAGACCCTCATCTGAACCTTCAGGTCGTACTCCTTCTCCAAGGCGGTATAGGTCTTCTTGGCTTCATTGGCGACATCCAGGATACCCTTCAGGATTGCCTCAGAGCGGGTGTTCAGCATTTCGGAGATAGCCATGATGGACGGTTCCTTTCGAGGTGGTCTTTGTTCTGCACTGTTCATGGTGCGTTGATTTGGGAGGTCTTCTCCCGTGTTGATAAATCAATACTATCACACTAAAAACCGTATGCGCAACTCTTGGGTGGGGTGGGTGAAAAATATTCTCACACCACGGCAACCATCTAGAATCACACGCATACACTAAGGGAAGCCTGCTACAGTGGATACAACACCACACCCCCTACCGCATAGAAAGGCGGACGTCTTATGTTCATTAGTGACCTTAGCCAAAGCTACCTAGTAGCCTACGGGTTCTGCATGCTCATCTGGGTAGCAGTATTCGCCCTGCCCACTACAATCGTCGCCACCGACATGGGGTGGGATATCGACGAAGACGACTACTTCACCGTCGCTCGCGGTGCAGGATTGGTGGGGCTCGGCACTTCCGCATGCTTCCTTGGCATCCTCGTCATGAACGGACTATCAAGGGTCGAGAACACTGGCATCACCTTCAACTGGGACATTGCTTGGGTCGCACCCACCACAGCCATACTCGGAACACTCATCGCACCCGTCCTACTACTAGTACTCACAAAAATCCTCAAGATAACGTTCTCCATCACCGGCACCATCACAAAAACCATGAAAACGGCACTCTACGACTGGTGCTACGCGTTGAGTCGCATAGGCGCTCGCAAGAAATAACCCCACCCCATCAGAAAGGAACCTATCTTATGTTTTTGAGTGAAATGACCAGCGCTTTCCTCAGCAGCTTCACCTACCTAGCCCTAATTGCTGTTTTGGGCACTATTGGTGGCAACACACTAATCTATTTGGCGGATAAAAAATACCCTTCTAAGGACGACTACTTCACCCTAGCGCGAATTGGACTCATCGCTGGCGTGGCATTCGCTATTCTGGTCGCCGCCGCCTATGTTTTCCTACCTGATGAAACGGTACCCCATCGAACCTCAGCAGGGGACTTCCTAGAACTTCTTTGGGTTGCCCCGGTAACTTCCTTTATCGCCGCTTTCCTCCTCCCCACTATCACTGCACTCGGCACCACGTTCGTTATCTCCTTCATCATCAAGTCCCCTGCCGCACTATGGCGTGCTGTCGGGGCGCTCCTCACTAAGACGGTAGGTCGGTGGTGTGCCCTGCTGGAACGATTTAGCCGAAACGAATAAACCGCCCCAGCAGAAGAAGCCCCGTACCTGCAAGATGCAACATCTGAGCAGAGTACGGGGCTTTTTGTGTACCATAGAAACCAAACACCCCACCACCAGAAAGGAACACACATGAACAATACCCACATAACCCCCGAACAATTCCGCTTCTTCAGCACAGCAGTACTCACCGGCGTACTCATCCTCACCACACTAGTAGGAGCAGACTGGCTCAAAGACTACAAACGCGCCGTCATCCCCAAAGACTCACGGCTAAAAACACCACAAAAAGCATTCCAAGCATTCAGCGGAATCTGGCTCGCCGCCGCGAACTTCATACTCCTCTTCCTCACCATAGGACCCCGATACACCCTGCCCGAAGTACTACAAACCCTCGCCACAACCGAGCCTGCCCTACTAGGCATCACCCTCATCCTACCCGCACTCATCGTAGGTACCTACCACCTGCTCAGAATCACCCGAATCGCTGTAGGGTTCCTCGCACGCATCCTCATCATCACCCCCGCATGGTTCATCGGCAAAATGATTCTTAGAGCAGTAACCGCCTGGTCACAATTCATGACCAAAACTCTCATCAAAACCCCCGCACCCAACAACAGCGAGCGCGCTCGCTGAGTTCCTGACACTCACGGTGAAGGAGGTACACGCTCTTGGTTGATTTTTTGGTTCTGGTTCTGTCGGTGGTGCTGAAGGTTTACCCTTTCATTCTGCTGTTTTGGATGGGTGCGGGAATAGTTTGGTGGATGTCGGAGAAGATGTAGGGTGGGTAGTGTAGTCTTTAAGTAAGTTCGTTTATTTTTCTCTTTGGAGGTTTTTCATGTTGTCGCATGTTGTTTTTGAAGATCGCCCTGGGTTCAAGTTTTTTGGGGCTGATGATGTTTTGGTGGTGCGTTCGCTGGGTCTTCCTGCTGATTTGAATGAGTGGGAGTATGAGCATTATGAGTTGGTTTCTGAGGTGCTTGGGGTTCCTACTGATTTCATGCATAAGCGTTTGAATTGGGCTTATCATGGTGGGTCTGATGGTTGGGTGATGAAGAGTTACCATGACGAGGGTGGTTTCTCTTTGGCTGATTTGGAGGCTAAGGGGGTTTCTCGTGATGATGTGTTGCGTCTTCATGAGGAGGGGTGCCTTATCGGTGGTAGCGTTAGGGTTCTAGGTGATGAGGAGTTGCTGTTTGCGTGCGCCCAGTTCTGGGGAGGTGCTGTCGTGGGTCTCTTTTTCATGTCAAGTCTTGCAGGGAGGATGTAGTTTTGATGGAGCTATTTTTGTTCGTGGTTCAGTTGGCACCTTTTGTGTTGAGTTTGTTGGGTCTAGGTGGTTTTGTGGTGATGCTTTTCCACTCCGGGGGTTGGTGGGATGGGTTCTGATTAGCCTGTATGGTGCCTGCGTGGTGGAGCTTCCACCCAAACGCGAGTAGCTGAACCCGTACAGCCCAGCAAAAAGGTAAGCGGGCAGGTTTTTGCTAACCATCACCCAAAACCGCACGATAGCCCATGATAGAATCAAGGTGATTTCCCCGCCTGGGGTAAACCATCAGTACAAGAAAGGAATGCAGTAATCATGTCTGATAATGGAACCACTGAAAATGAACCTACTATTGTGAAGCATACCCACTTCAAGCCGTCTTATGCGGCAACCATCATAAATTACCTTTTGATGCCTCGACCGCCGCTGGAAGAAGGTGAGGAGCCCCGCCCGCCCCGGTTCGATGTGAAGACCCTCCTGCTGATTATGGCTGTATTCATTGTTTTTTCGGTCTTAATTGTGGTGGTAGCATCCTCTGAACGCTCTGTGATTTCCTCTATCAATCTGGGGAAGTAGAGTTGTTGTACGTTTTGATTTTTGTGGTTGTTCTGCTCGTATCGTGGCACTGGTGGCGGCTGTGACTGTGGGTATGGGTAGCGGATGGTGGAGCCGGTAACTACCACCCAAACCTAGAGTTGCATAACGCCGCCCATGTGTGGTATTATTTCTATATGTGGTTGGAGTTGAACCCCACCCCGAAACCTACCCCCCAGTGAAAGGGACACCCATTATGCTACTCTTCGGCATCATCTACCTCTGCCTTGTCGCCGCCATATACATTGCGGCAGTCATCGAGCTTATCTGCAACATGCAGGACACTGGGAGCTTCAAATTCTCCCACGTAACCCCCATCCACACAGGCAGTGTAGCTTCCATCGGCGGTCTACTGTCCATCTGCTACTACCTAGTGGCATGGCGAGCGCCTGAGCAGGGATTCACCTTCACGGGTGCATCTATCTTCTCGATTGCCACGCTCACTATCGCCCTGTTCACTGCGTTCGGTTTCCCGCCGGTATTCAGCACCCTGTGGAAGGGTCTCTCCATCCCGGTAATGAAGATGCAGGGCAGGAAGCGCCGGTTTGAGCAGTGGGTGGACACCTACAACACCCCCAGTGAAAAGCGATAACCACCCTCCCGTTAGGGCATCAAAGAAGCCCCTACCACCAAGAATGAATACTCTTGATGGTAGGGGCTTCTCCCTTTGTTCTCTCGGTTAGTCGAGTGTGCTACCAGCCGCTGTAAACATCGTACGGGTCATCACCTTCTGAGTTCTCCAGATAGAGACCTTGGGCAATGAACGCCTTCACCCGTCTAGTGTCCTTAGACTCCTGCCCAAACAGCAACTCTGACACATCCGAGGAACCATCTAGTACAGTAACGGCAGGTAGCGGCTCCAGCAAATCCACCACACCATGAGCACGGATAAGGTCAGGTACCTCACTCAAAGAAACCTGAACCCCATCAAAGTAAACGCGAGGTTCCACCTCCAAGTACCCATCACCTATCCAGTTTCCGCCCGGAATAGGCTTCACAATCTCACCACACCACGACATAACATTCTGAAAGATATGCCGCGTAGCAGGAATACCATTGATGCGTACCACCTTATCCGGGTGCGTCGTGAAGAACACCACCGGGTACCCCTCAACCTCACCAGGGACTTGAATATGCAACCGCCACTGCGAACCACCCGCGCCAGGCTCGCGGTCACGGATACGGTTCATCAACTCGCTGGTGGTGAGTGTCGGCGCGCTGGATTCAGCGAGCGCCCGCCTCATCAGTCGGCTCCGGTAGTCTTTCGGGGGTCTACCCGAGGCGGCGAACATGAGTAAGCCGCTATTGTGGGGTCCTTTGACGAGTCGGTCGGGGATGTCGAACGGGTGCAGTGGCTTATCCTCGGTGCCGGTGGATTCGGGCACTCTGGGGGTGTTTCCTTGTTCTGCGTCCTCTAGTGCTTTTTGGACACATGCGGCGATGAGCGCGTCCCTATTATCCTTTTCCTCTGCGGCTGAGTCTTCCTCCGTGTCTTCATCTTCGGTGGAGGTTTCGCTAGTTCCGTCGTCTTCAGTACCCGTACCGGGGGCGGGGGTAGGTGCCTTGTCTTTGGTTCCGGTGATGAATTCTTGGATGAGGTCAGGGGCTACCCGGAATTCGCTGAAATCGACGGGCTTGCCGTTCAGGTATGCTTTGCCGCTTTCTTGCATGATGGTTCCCTCCTGGGGTGTAGGTGGTTTTGGGTGTGGGAAAGCCCCGCACCGGTTGTGGCTCACGGTGGTGCGGGGCGGAGTGTCCTCACAGGTACTATTGTACCGGATGCTTTAGAGCATGTCGAGAATATCCCGTAATGCTAAATCCTTACTTGTCGGAAGACTTGATACGGGCGATGGTTGCACACTGGCTCTCGTTCTCGGGGAGCTTGAGCTCATACTTTGCGTCAGACACCTCATTCAGGGCGTCCACGAAGCGGGTGAGCATTTCGCACAAATCCTTCATGGTGAACGACTCGGACAGTTCGTATGCTACATACTGGTAGTCGCGACCATCAAAGTAGCCGCCATTGTTCAGCGTACCGAACTGGTTCCATTCCTTCTTGCGCTTACCTTCCCAATTGACGGGAACCATGCTGTAGAACTTGGCTTCACCGCCGCCGTTGTAAGAGTTCTTGAAGAAGACGTAGGAATCAATATCCTTCCAATCCTTCTTGGCGACATCGGGGGTGAGGTATGCTTCCTTGTGGAAGTCTTCGGGGGAGGCACAGCAGGAGCACATGCCCTTGAGGGTCATTGCAAAGATGGGGAGCTGGTATTCCTTCTGGAGCTCCTTGGCAATGTCCATTGCGTGCTTCCAGGTGGGGAAAGTCTGCTGAGTCATGATGTGCACTCCTTATGTGCTAGGTAAGTGGTCTGTAGGTTTTCTCGGGAAGTTCTCTTCCTCGCTACACTTCTATAGTACCACACTAAAAAATAGATATGCAACTCTTGGTGTTGTGAAGTGCCTTACAGAGACTTGCCACAATGACAGCATCAAATCACGTCGAAAATATCCTCGGCGGTAAGTCCGTGCGGTTCGTAAAGGCGGCGCTTGACGGGGTCAGCTTCCACCTCGTTATCAGGCATCTCAAAACTCAGTGTGCCGAACACATCAAGGTGCCTCGGGTTGTTGGCATCAAACAGGGGTGATACTCCTTCCACCGCATTGAAATTGGTGAACGACAGGTAGAGCGTGCCCTGGGTTTCTCCAGTTTTACGCCCGGTGAGTACAACTTTCCCACCACGCCGCAGGTACTCTGCAAAAAAATTCTTGAGAGGAACAGTATCACGGTAGGCGGCGAGCGCTCGCAGGTCTTCAGCAACAGCTCGGGGGTAAAGGTGGTATTTGCGTCCGCATTCTGCGGGGTAGGCGTCGTCCAGCTCCCATAAGTCAGTGGGCTTGATGACTTTGTCACTGCCGGGCGGTAGGGTGAGGGTGATGTCGTGCCGGGTGAGCTGGTGACGGTTCAGCATCTCTTCCTCCACAGCAACGAAGGGGTTGAGGTGGGTTGCGCCGGGAACCGGTTTCGCCGAGTTCCGCAAACTATAGGACTCCGACACCTCAAGGAACAAAGTATCGAGAACTTCCACCGCATCCAAACCCGCCATACTGAGCAGACTGTACTCCTTACCAGCCTCCACGTTCTGAAGGGTAGCACACAGGTGTAGAGTGTAGAGGCTCCTCCGAGGCGCTGAGCAGTAATTGGGTGACTCGGGGCTAATGGTGCTGTGCAACCATACAAGCGATAGGTGACCGCCCGCCGCCACATACTCCAGTAGCCTATCCTGACTCTCACGTGTCGGCGCATATTCTCTAATCGCCCTGACCTGCTCCGCCGTATAGGAAACCGTGGAACCACCAGGCGCCGCCTGAACCATGTCACGAGTGATTTGAAACTTACGCATAAAAACTCAAACTTCCTCCCCAACAAGGGGGCAAATAAAAGGGGGGGATGCCCCTGCTACCAAAATACCTGCAAGAAACCTTACATCATCCTACATGGTAACAAGAACACCCCCACCCCTAAGCGCTAGACACCCCCACTAGAGGTGGCGCAAAGTCTACGGCAGGTACGAGTGAGAAACCTGAGCCTGAGCCAAAAACTCCGGCGAACAGGAAACCGTCATATTGGTAATACCATCAACCGTACCGTCGTAGAATCCCCCAGCATGCGCAGAAACCTCATACTCAATCACAGGTTCAGCGCCCGAAACAACAACCACCCGCGCCGGGAACGGCACACGCACAAACTGAAAGCTACGCGAATGACGCGGCACGAAATACACCACCAGCTCAGCAAAACTATCAGTGCGCCGCGCGGGGTCACGGTAATAGTGGTGCTCAATCACGAGATGAGTAACATCCCCAAAATGCTTAGTGTTCGACATGAGAAATAAATCCTTTCCAAAACAAGAAGGTATACGGGGTAAAAATCAGCCGGTACCCCCACCACCCAACCTAAAGCAGATGATGGGGGTACCAACGCTCGCTATGCTAGGCTTAGTGCTCCCAGTACAGGGCATCTACGGTGAATCGAAGCTTACCCTCCTCGTACGGGTGCTCTTCAACGCTCGGTGCGATACCGTGTACGAGATACTGGGAAGCGAAAGCGAGGATACCATCTTCCGGGTCACCGTCGATAGTGACAGTGCCGTTGAGCATGACGTTTCGACCCTCTGCATTGGTCAGAGTCAGCGGTGCAGGTCCTTCACCGCCGGGAGTCAGGTAGAACTTACCAGTCTTCGAGTCCTTATCAATAGTGAAGTAGCTAGTATCTTCCTTCACCTTGTCCAGAATCTCCTGAACGGTGACCCCCTCAATCTCGTTTGGGGTGTAGTCAATGATGATGTCGTCGTCACCGAGGGTCAGTGCAAGCTTAGGGGCGGTAGTCATGGGAAGTCTCCTTCATAAGGTGGTAAATTCTTGGGCTGGTGTTTCTTGTCGAGAACTTTTTCTCCCTCACCAACAATTATATAGTACCACACTTTTAAATACGTATGCAACTCTTGGGGTGGAAATTCTAAAAAATCTTTCAGAAGCCAGTCACCGGCGCATCTATACCAAAAACCCTGCACACGGAAACCCCAGCTCCGCCACCCCATACACTAACCGCAGACGCTCCACACGCAGACCCCAGCTTCCACAAGTCACCCCAAACCCCAACACGCACAACAGAAACCCCTAACCACCCCTACAAGCTCCCTTGACGCCCACTCATTGCCTTACCTACATGCCAGAACACATGCGAGCGCTCGCAGGGTGGCTCAACCCCACATGCGCAGGGAAAACGTGCGTGTCCAGAGGGTTTCTGTCAGTTCTTTAGGCTCAACCCCACATGCGCAGGGAAAACACTTCCTGGCAAGGCATAACACCTACTGGATGAGCGAAATACATTCACTTTCCCATGTGGAGCGAGTAGGCGGTGCCCGCCTACGGTGACCGCGCACCCATTGCGGGGCGTTCCAGTCTTGATACCCACACAATCAGTGGAGTATCCGTTTATCAGGCTCTCCCCCTGCCGGAGGCGAGCGCATAACCATCATAACACCCGGCACACGCCAACCCCTAAGCGACACACACGGGAGCCGTCTACGCGGAATAGGGGCGGGCACTGCACGGCGCCCTGTACCCCCCTTTTTCTCCCATTGTTTGAAGCTAGTAGGTAGACCCGGTATAGGTGCCCTAGTGTCACCGTCTAGACTGCTTGCGGGTGCTCGCATGCTTCGCCCGGTGGTGCTCTGTCTTGGTGGAGTAGCGCATAGCCGGGTGGTTTGGGGTGTAGAAGAGCGGCGGTGAAACCGTAAGGGCTTTTCCTTTAGGTTTCACCGCCGCTTGTAGGGGTGTTTTATTTACATGCCGTAGGCGCTGTTGATGAGACGTTCAAACGTGCTGAGGGTGGTTTCTGTGTGTTCGGTCATTTCCTTCTTTGCGGTTTCAAGGTTGATGATGAGTCGGTGAATGTAGAGTAGTTCCTTGGCGGTGCCGGTGGCTTCGCTCTTCTTGTACATGTCGTTTGCGTCTTCGAGTGCGCCGGTGTAGGTCTTGAGGTTTTGGTACATGTGGGAGATGGTATCGTGAGCGTTTTCCTTGAGGCTCTTGACCACCTTTTCCAGCTCCAGGTATGCGGTGATACTTGCCTCGGTGGATGCCGGAATTTCCTTGTAAGTGTAGTAGCGGGAGGCGTAGGATACTTCGCCGGTAGTCCGGGTGAGGGTGATGCCGTTGGACTTGGTGAAGGTCAGGTAACCGACTGCTTCACCGGTTGCCGGGTTGGTGATGTATGCGCGGGTCTTGGTGAGACGTCCGATAATGTAGGGTACGCCGTGTACGAGTGCGGTGGCGCCTTCACGGAAGGTGATGGTCTCCTCGCGGTGGTAGAATCCTTCGGTAATGTTCTGGGTGATGGTCAGCTCGTTACCGGTGGGGTGGTACTCAATTTCTGCCGCGTTGATAGCGCCTGCAATTGCGGTTGCGGTTTCGCGTGCTACGATGAGCATTTCGTCAATGACCTTCAGGTCAGACTCATTCATACGCTGGTACTTTTCGTTGGCGGCATTCCAGATGCCCTGCATGCGCTCGTAGGCGGCTTCCATGTCGCCAAGATAGGTGCTCGGGAAGGTGTCAGACGCACTATCACGGTACGCCTTCTCAACAGCAAACTGAACAGTGCGGGGGAGTTCGCTCTTGTGGTTGAACTGGATGAATTCGTTTAGCGGCTTTTCTGCTTCCACGCGGCGGAACAGACCCTCATCGGTTGCATCCTCGAAAGTAGACTGCATAACCTTCAGCGGCTTAATGGTCTCGCCGCCGATAACCGGCGCGAAAGTAATTTCACCGTCCTGCATGGTCAGAATGTGTGCAATGCGGTAGCCGCTAGTCGGAGCCAGAGTTGCCGAAGAAGCTTCACGATTGACACGCTCAACAACCCACAGGTTACCTTCACCAGTGATGAAGTGCTGGGAGGCGCTAGGAACATCCTTGTTAATGACGGTCAGGACAATGTCGCCGGTGTTCAGGGTAGAGAAGTCAAGGTTACGCATGGTTGCTAGTTTCCTTCCAAGGTGGAGTTAGTAAGTCTTTGGTGGTTTTCTTTGTTTGGAGTATCTCTCCCTCAACCACACTTATATAGTACCACACAAAAAACTGAGTATGCAAGTCTTGGGGTGGTTTTTTATCAAAAACTTTCACGCACACACACCACCCCACCACCCACACCAGAAACCCACAACTCAGGGAGCCTCAGCACCGAAACCTACACAACAGGCACAGGCACTCACAGCTCTTCAGCCTACCAACAGACAGACACCACACCTACAAAGAAACCCCCGCACCACACCATACCCGACAAGCAGAACCACAGCCGGGTTCCCTCACCACACACAGTAGACAGAGCCAACCCACAATCCCAACCCCTGAGCCCGCGCAATAGCTACACGAACCAGCGAGCGCCCCAAACCCCAAGCACTCACCCCCGCCGCGCTCGCAGGGTAGAGGACGCCACATGTAAACCCTTAATTGACTTGAAGCGGTGACACTCGCCCATTGCGGGGCGTCTGCAAAGAAGGTGTGAGTGGGTGTGTCGGTGCCGGTTCAGCTGGTAGTCTGCCAGCTCTCCCATATGGGGTGCTTTCCTCCCTGCGGGTTTCCTGCTCAGGGGTGGTGCACATAAAGGAAGCAGGGTGTGGAACTGTTCTAACTGGACAGTTCCACACCCCACTTGGCGGGTTATTTGGGTTAGTTGCCGTACGCCAGCTCGTATAGGCGGTTCATCTTATCAATGTTGCCTTCCATGCGTGCCAGCACTCGGTTCTTCTCAGCTTCCAGGTTGGAGATAAGGCGGATAGCCGACACCATGACGCTCTCCAAGTTATCCATACTGTACAAGGAGTAGCGTTCCACCTTGAAACCGTCCAACTCTCGGTTCTTCTGGTCGATAAGCCCGTACAGGTTATAGATAATGCGGTACGCCTTCACGTACGCCGCTTCGTAAGCCAGGACATCCTCGGGGGTAGATGTAGGGATAACATGGTAGGACTCACCCAGAGTCTTGATTGAACCGTCATTGAGCTTCAGCACAACACCGTCATTCTTCCTGCGAGACAGGTAACCAACCTCTTCACCAGTCTTCGGGTCGGTGACGAACGCCTTGGTCTTAGTGACATGGGCAATGAAGTACGTATCCTTGTTGTCGTACCGGTCACAGGTCATGATGCCGGTACCGACACGGAACGTGTTCTGACGGGTGCCGATACGGTAGCCGCCCTCCATGTACTCGTGAGCTACAGTGACTGCCTTGCCGTCGTTACCCCACGGCTTCAGAGACTGCATAACGGCGGTAATTTCGGCGCTCGCAGTGGTTGCCTGCTGGATAAGTTCGCTCACGCCCTCCAGGTTTGCGGTGATGGTTTCGCGGTAAGCCTTCTCACTCGCCGCAATGACTTCACCCATGACCTTGTATGCAAACTCGGGGTTCGCAATGTTTGCGTTACCCATGTTTTCATCTACCTTATCCAGAATTGCCTGACTTGCCGCCTTAGAAACAGCCTCCGGGAACGATGCGTCAGACTCGTACCAGCGGCTCAGGGTGTCTGCCAGCTCAGTCTGAGCGGCGATACGCTCATCGGTGCGGTTTTGCTTGTACTCCTCAGTAGTGAAGTGGTGTACACACTCGGGAGACAGGGGGCGCGGTTCGCACCAGCCGTCCATAGACTCCCACACAAGAGACTCACCGTCCTTGGTGACAAGCATCTGCGAAGCAAAACCAGCCGTCTCATCAATCATCACTAGGGAATCAACGTTGTTCGTGGTCGTCACAATGTACTTGTCGTAGCAGTGCTTCAGGGAGCCGAGCGGGTCAAGCCCTAAGTTATAAGTGTTCACAATGAGGATAACGTCGCCGGGCTTCACGGTGGAGAAGTCAAGGTTGCGCATGATGGTCAGTTTCCCTTCTAAATGCAGGTGGTAAATCTTTGCTGGTTTTCTGCGGGGAAGCTTTCTCTTCCTCGCCAACACTTATATAGTACCACACAAAAAACTAGGTGTGCAACTCTTGGGGTGGTTTTCGGGAGAAAACCTTTCTCAACACCAACCCACACCAGGGCAAACCCCTAAACAGCACACAGAAAGCCGCCCACATAAAGCAACGGCGGCACACCTATACTCAGAACCACCTGCGAGCGCTCGCCTGCCTCACTTGGTGATGGTCTCTACCTTGTGGTTGGTGGTTTGGGTGTGGGTATGGGGGAGCGGCGGTGAAACCGTGGGTTGGTTTCACTGCCGCTTGTGGGGGTTATTGGTTATTCACCGTAGGCGCGGTTAATCAGTCGCTCGAACTTCCAGAGCACTGCCTCGGTCTGCTCGGTAATCTCTTCCTTTGCGGTCTCAAGGTTGATGATGATGCGGTGCAGGTTTTCGATGCTTCCTGCCACGCCGCCGGTGGTGAAGGTTCGGTAGAGGCGGTTTGCGGCGTTGAGTGCGTCCGTGTTGGTAATGACGTTCTGTGCCATGCCACGCAGGGTCGCGTATGCGTTGGTCGCCAGGTTGTCTACCTTTTCTTCCAGTGCGGAGTATGCGGTCACGCTTTCCTTGGTGGAGGCGGGAATTTCGGTGTATTCGTTGTGTCCTGCCCACTCTTCGGTGCCGTCGTTGAGCTTGAGGATTACACCCTTAGACTTGGTGAAGGTGAGGTAACCTGCTTCTTCGCCGGTGGTGTAGTCGGTGACGTGTGCTCGGGACTTGGTAAGGCGGGTAATCAGGTAGGGGACGCCTCGGACGGATGCGGTAGCGCCTTCACGGAAGGTCACGGAGTATTCACGGGTGGAGAATCCTTCGGTCACTGCCTGGGTGATGGTGATTTCCTTGCCGGGGCGGTATTCAATTTCGGTTGCGTCCATTGCGGCGACAATCTCAGCGACGGTACCGCGTGCTACAGTCAGCATCTCATCAATGACGCTCAGGTCAGAATCATTCAGAGTCTTATATGCTTCATTAGCTACGCGCCAGATACCACGCATGCGCTCCCATGCGGTGAGAGTGTCGTCAAGCTGGGTGCTCGGGTAGAACTCGGGGTGAGCGGCGCGGTATGCCTTCTCGATAGCATTGTGGACGGGGTGCGCAATGTTGTTCTTGTGCGAGTACATTACGAAGTCGCACAGCTTACGCTCTGCCTGTACGCGGTGGAACAAGCCCTCGATGGTTGCTTCCTCGTGAGTGAACTGCTTGACCTTTACCGGCTTAATGACCTCGGGTGCGCCGCTCTTCGGGGAGAGAAGAACCTCACCCTCATTCTCGGTCAGGATGTAGGAGCTATCCACACGACCCACAGAAACCACGGTGGCGGCAGAAGACTCACGATTGACGCCCTCCACAACCCAGAGGTTTTCTTCGCCACCGAAGAAGTAGTAACCCTCAATATCCGAGGGGAGGACAGTCAGCAGAACGTCGCCGGTCTTCATGGTGGAGAAATCAATGTTACGCATGGTAATCAGGTTTCCTTTCAAAGGTGGTAAATCTTGGTGTCAGTGTTTCTTGTCGAAAGCTTTTCTCTCTCACCAACAATTACATAGTATCACACTAAAAACTATGCATGCAACTCTTGGGGGTGTTTTTGGGGAAAATTTTCAAACACTCCGCTACCCTCGTATGCGGCATGGGACTTCTATTATGATGCACTCGCATTTAAGCCAGAAAATCCCTTCCTCGCTAAACCTCTAGTAGATATGCGAGGCTCAACTCTTACATATAGGGAAGTGAGGATACTTTAACCATCAACCCTAGCGGTTAAGCTCAACCCCAAACATATGGGGCAAACGGTAGAGATGTTAAGAGTACGCATGATACGTGGGGCTCAACCCCACATGTGCGGGGAAAGACTTCCCGACCAGCAGAAATGCCGCATGGTCGCTGAAGTGCATTCGCTTTCCCGCGATGGGGTGAGTAGACAGTGCCTGTCTACGGTGACCGCGCACCCGGTGGGTACTCCAGTCTTGATGACCGCCAGTGCTGGTGGCGCATCCGTTTATAAGGCTCTCCCCCTGCCGGAGGCGAGCGCATACCCATCATAACACCCATGCCACTGTAAATACCTAACCATTACGGGGTGACACGGGCGAGGTGAGACATAAAACAAGGGGCGGGAGACCTGTCTAATGAGAAGGTCTCCCACCCCTTGTTTCCTGTATCTGGGTTTGCGGACTAGTTGCTGTATGCCAGCTGGTGTAGGCGCTTCATCTTGTGGATGTTGGTTTCCATGCCTTCGAGTACCTTCAGCTTTTCGCGCTTGAGGGTGGTGTGAATCATTGTCGCCATTGCCTGTGTGTTGGGTAGGGTCTGCATAACGCTCAAGGAGGGCATTTCTAGGGTGAAGCCGGTGAGCTTCGGACGGGCGGCGTTGATGCGGTCATCGAGGGCTTCGAGGATGGTGCGTGCCGTGTCGTATGCCGCTTTGTATGCTAGGACATCTTCGGGGGTGTTGGCGGGGATGACGGTGTAGGTCTGCCCCAGGGTGACCTCTTCACCATTATTGAGCTTCAGTACGACGCCTGCTCGTTTCTGGCGGGTGAGGTATCCTGCCTTCTCACCGGTCTGCGGGTCGGTGACGTATGCACGGGACTTAGTGACACGCTCGATGAAGTATGCGGTGCCGCTACCGGTCATAACGCCGGTGTTGGTACGGAAGGTGTTGTGCAGGTCTACGGTGCGGTAGTGCCCCTGGTTATCCTGCTGGGTTACGGTGGTTGCTTCACCGTCATTACGCCAGGGGTTGAGGGTGCGTGCTACGCGGCTTACCTGCTCGCTTGCTTCCTGTGCGCGCTGGATGAGTTCATCCATGCCTTCAAGGTTTGCAGTGATGGTTTCTCGGTAGACCTTTTCACCAGCGGCAAGGACATCACCCATAACCTTATGAGCAGACTCAAGGTTAGCAATGTTCACGTTGCCCAGGTTATCGCCAGCCTTCTCTGCCAGCACCTTCTGCATTGCCTTAGTGACCTCTTCAGGGAACGCCACCTCAGACTTGTACCAGCTAGACATAAAGGATGCCAGCTTAGACTGAGTCCAGATACGCTCATCCATCGACTTTGAGATGTACTCTTCCTCAGTGAAGTGGAGAATAGTCTCGGTCGGGCGGCGTCCGGGTATCAGATGACCATCCAGAGACTCAAAAGTGACACCTTCACCATTCTTAGTGAGAAGCTTCAGCTCAGAACCCGACGGGTGCCACGCGTTAGCCATAACGACACTATCGGCACCATTAGCTGACACCACAATGTACTTAGTGTAAGCATGCGCGAGGGAGCCTAGCGGGTCAGCCTGCATATCGTGCGGGTTGATGCTGAGAATAATGTCACCCGGCTTAACGGCGGAGAAGTCAATAGTGCTCATGATGTGCGGTTTCCTTTCAGAAGGTAGTAAATCCTTGGGGTGGTGCTTCTTGTGGGAGGCTTTCTCCCCCACCAATAATTACATAGTACCACACTTTTAAATACGTATGCAACTCTTGGGGTGGTTTTTGGGGTTAGGGATTTATCTATGCGAGCGCCCGGAACCGGGGTAGTGGTGCGCTCGCATAGATAAAAGGTTCTTTACCAGCCTCCAGTAGGCATGCGAGACTCAACCCAGCACACATGCAAAAAGAAGGGGGGCATGAGGCTTCCTCGGTAGTTTCAGCCTCACACCCCCTGTGGGTTATCGTGGGTTAGTCGCCGTATGCCAGCTGGTGTAGGCGCTTCATCTTCAAGATGGTAGCTTCCATACCTGCCAGCACTCGGTTCTTTTCACGCTCCAAGATAGATACGGTGCTAATAGCCGTAGCGTATACGCTATCCAGCCCGCCCCGGTGGGACAGGGAGGGGCACGCTACATTGAAGCCGTCCAGCTTCGACTTCTTCATCTGGTCAATGTGTCCGTGAAGCCCATCCATGATGCGGTACGCCTCCTCATATGCCGCCTTATATGCGAGGACATCTTCAGGAGTGGAAGCGGGGATAACCTGGTAATGCACATCCATAGTCTCGGTTGAGCCGTCATTGAACTTCAGCACCACGCCGCTATTCTTTCGAGTGGTCAGATAGCCGACCTGCTCACCAGTTACCGGGTTAGTGACGTACGCGCGGGACTTGGTGACACGGTCAATGAAGTACACATCCTTACCGTAAGTCATGATGCCGGTACCCACACGGAACGCGCTGTACTGAGTGCTAATGCGGTATCCACCCCTCGCATACTGGCGAACTAGGGTAACCGACTCACCATCATTACGCCAAGGCTTCAAGGACTGTACAAGGGCGGCAATTTCGGCGCTCGCAGTGGTGGCACGCTGGATGAGGTCATTCATGCCGTCCAGGTTTGCGGCGATGGTTTCGCGGTAGACCTTCTCGCTTGCCGCGATAACCTCGCCCATAACCTTGTACGCAGACTCAAGGTTTACGACATTTGCGTTGCTCATGTGCTCGTCCACCTTGTCCCGCATTACCTGCTGTGCCGCCTCGGTCACAGCCTCCGGGAACGATGCCCCAGACTTATACCAGCGGCTCAAGGTACGCGCCAGCTTACCCTGAGCGGAAATACGCTCATCAATGCGCATCTGCTTATACTCTTCAGCGGTGAAGTGGTACACAGCATTAGGGGAGAGAGTGGACATCTCATAATCGCCGTCCAGAGACCCCCACACAAGACCATCGCCGTCCTTAGTGATAAGCCTCTGCGGGAAAACGTTACCTGCTGAAACGGTGCACATTACCAGAGAATCAGCACCATTCGTGGTCATCACGACATAGTCGCTGTAGCAGTACTCCAAGGAGCTAAGCGGGCTATGCTTCAGGTTGCCAGGTTCCACGGTGAGGATAATGTCACCGGGCTTCACGGCAGAAAAATCGAGAGTACGCATGATACGGGTTTCCTTTCAGAAGGTAGTAAATCCTTGGTTGATGTTTCTTGTTGAGAGCTTTTCTCCCTCACCAACAATTACATAGTACCACACTTTTAAATACCTGTGCAACCTGTGGTGTTATGGGTGAGAAACATACACCCCTCATATAGGCACCAACACTCACTATGAACAAGCCACCTGCGAGCGCTCGCACTCTAAACCTGTCGGCAACCCCTGTGTAGGGTGCAGGGTAATTCTGTGGGGTGCTACTTAGGTGGGTGTTTGCAACCTTTGGTGCGCTAAAAAGGCGGGCGGGAGACCTGCTCACTGTAGGTCTCCCACCCGCACCCTTTTAGGCTGTGTGGCTAGTTGCCGTACGCCTGCTCGTGGAGGCGCTTCATCTTCGCGATGTTTGCTTCCATGATTCCGAACGCGTGGCGCTTCTTGCTTTCCAGCTCCGATGCTTTGTTGAGAGCTGTAATCTGCGCGTCTGCCAGGGTTCGGCAGGTGGGCAAGGATACTCGCGTCATGCTGAAGATTTCCAGTTCCGGGCACTTCTGGTTAATGTGCTGGTAAAGGTCGGTAAGAATGCTCTTAGCCTTTGCGGATGCCGCCTTGTATGCGAGGAGGTCTTCAGGGGTGGATGCCGGGATAATGTCGAGCGTCTTGGTTGCGCCGTTTTCGAACTTCAGGGCAACGCCGTTTGCCTTCGTACGGGTCAGGTATCCGACTTCCTTACCAGTTTCGGGGTTGGTGACGTATGCGCGGGTCTTGGTGACACGCTTGATGAAGTATGCGTCGCCGCTATCGGTCATGATGCCGGTTCCGGTGCGAAAGGTGTTGCGGTAGTCAAGGGTGCCCTTGTGCTGGCGGGTTACCGTCACTGCCTCACCGTCATTGCGCCAGGGGTTCAAGGACTGTGCAATGGCGGTGACCTCTGCGTTCGCATTATTGGCGCGCTGGACAAGCTCATCCATAACACCCATGTTTTCAGCAATGATTTCTCGGTAGACCTTTTCAGTCACCTCAACAACCTCACCCATAGTCTTGTACGCGGACTCAACATTTACGACATTCACATTGCCCATGTGCTTGTCCACCTTTTCCTCAAGCGCCTGCTCTACAGCCTTAGCTACAGCCTTCGGGAACGGCGCCTCAGTCCCATACCAGAACCGCATGGAACGCGCCAGCTTAGACTGAGCAGAAATACGCTCATCAATCCGGGCACTCTTATACTCTTCAAGGGTGAAGTGGTACAAGCACTCAGCGGGCAGAAGCTTCGGCTCACTCGCACCATTCAAAGGCTCACACATAAAGCCCTCAGAAGTCTTCGTAATGAGCGTCAGTAAAGCCCCCGGCACGTAATCCACATTAGCCACAACCAAAGAATCGGAGCCATTCGTAGTAGCCACCACATTCGTGCTAGTGCAGTACTCCAAGACGTGCCTCGGGTCATCCTCCAAAATGGAAGGGTCTACGACGAGAATAATGTCGCCGGGCTTAACGGTGGAGAAGTCGAGAGCGTGCATGATGAGTGGTTTCCTTTCAGAAGGTAGTAAATCCTTGGTTGGTGGTTCTTATCGAGAGCTTTTCTCTTTCACCAACAATTACATAGTACCACACTTTTAAATACGTGTGCAACTCTTGGGGTGGTTTTTCTCCACCCCCACCGCACTGGCACAAGACGCACCCAACCGGAAGATGTTACACTAGAGACTAGCGCTCGCCTCCGGCTGGGGGAGAGCCTTATAAACGGATGAACCGCCCTTAGCGGTGGTCATCAAGACTGGAGCACTCATCGTTGTTGGTGAGTGCGCGGTCACCGTAGGCGGGCACCGCCTACTCACCCCATAAAGGGAAAGTGAATGCGATTCGAACAGCTGGCAGGTATTGCACCTTGCCAGGAAGTCTTTTCCTTGAATATGTGGGGTTGAGCCTTGATTTGCTGGCTCCCCATAAAGTTGTATGGGGGAAATCCTTACCCTGAAATGTTGCGCCACATCTATATTGTGTGGTACTATAGTTATATAAGGCTAAGAAATGACTTAGCCAGATAATCACCACCCCATAGAAAGGGAAAATCTAATGGCACTCATCTCCACCTTCGCGAATGGCTCGAAGCCTTCCTTCTGCGTCAAGGACACCCATCTGAAGGGTATTGACCTGGACGACGTATGGTACGTCCGAGTAATCCAGGCGCCCACCACTGATTCCCCCAATGACGCTATCGTTATCGAGCTCCTGAACGATGAAGGCGCACCCTTCATGCAGGAAGATGAGTCCTTCGAGAATGGCGCCCCTTACGAAAACGAAGAATACGGTACCGGCGAAGTCCTCACCGGACGATTCAACCTCACCCATCTCGACGCAGACATCCTCACCCTCGCATACAATCACAACCTGACCTTCAGTGATGTGCACCTGAGTAAGTGCGAAACCCACGAAGGAGAAGTAAGCGTCACCCTGGGAGACATGGGGTCCATGTAAAACGGAAAAACTTCACTGCCCCTGTGATGCTCACGTACCACCATTTAGGGTATGAGCATCACAGGGAGCCCTCCACTAGTAACCGATGTGGAGTGTATGCTCGCCTCCGGCAGGGGGAGAGCTTGATAAACGGATGCACCCCCACCGGTGGTCATCAAGACCTGAGCATCCGCTACA
>ERZ772953.2-NODE-2-length-114528-cov-7.153145_pt1 | contig 114528 bp, 135 predicted proteins | sample MGYA00580685_ERZ772953 | MGnify/ENA primary metagenome ERZ772953 (study PRJEB29015, sample SAMEA2738080) | human oral metagenome | biome: human oral; feature: human-associated habitat; material: saliva | place: China | collected 2209 ...
GGTGTCGAGGTTGTAGGTGTCGCCTTGTCCGTAGTTGGTGATGTTGGGGGTTTTGCGGGTTTCGAGTTGGATTTTTTTGTTGAGCCATTGGGGGCTGGCTTGGGGGTATTGTTGTTGGAGTCGTTGGCGTTGTTGTTGGGTTGTGTATTTTTGGGGGGTGGTTCCGTTGGTTGTCCAGGGTGCCCAGGGGTCGTTGTTGGCGTATCCTTCGCCTTTGAGGTTGCGGATGGGTGGGTGGTTTTGTTGGTGGAGTTTTTGGGCGATGTATTCGCGGAGTTGGGGTGTGTCGAGGGGTTGTCCGTTTTGGAGGTGTTGTGCGAGGGTTTGGGTGATTTGGTTGTTGATTTCTGCGGCGTATTGGAGTGCATCGTTGGTGAAGGTTTGGTCACCGTGGACTTGGGGTGCGCCGTTGGCGAGGTGTTCTGCGGTAGGGTTTTTGGGGTTGTAGGGGCATTTGAGGGGGTTGCGGCAGAGGAGGGAGCGTGAGGGGGTGGTGGGGGTTGCGGGGCTGATGTGGTAGTAGCTCATGGGTTCTTTTATGGGGGTGGGGTGGTTGCTTTTGCTGTGGTGGTGTATATCAAGTTTTGGTGAGGGCTATCGGGCGGTGTCGGGTTGGGTGCCGCATACTTAGGAGTGTTACATGGGTTCTTTTTTGTGTGGTATGATATGAATGTTAGAAGATTTGTTTACTACTGATTTGAAAGAGAGCTGTTGAGCATATGTCTGAGTTTGATGAGTCTGGTCGCCAGAGCATGATTGATGGCACCCCCTGGTTTAAGATTTCTGCGGGCAAGCGCACCCATACGGTGTATGTGGTGGGTTTGGTTGAGTCTCCGTCTGCTGTGGTTTTGCATCCTCCGATTGAGGGTGTGAAGTGTACTTATGTGGTGCCTGCTGGTTCTGAGGGTGTGATGGGTGTTGCTCAGCCGTTGTTGCAGGCTGTGGAGGGGCATTATCTTGCTGAGGGTGTGGAGATTGAGGTGGTGCCTGTTGAGGGGTAGTTTTTAGTTGCTTCGCCCGGTTTTGGGGCTGGAAGAAGGAGGGGACTTGTACACTTTTCTGTACAAGTCCCCTCCTTCTTTTTGTTGTATGGTGTGTTAGTTGGTGGGGTGCTTTGCTTTGCGTGCTTCGGCTTCTGCTTTGGCTTTTGCGCGGAGGGGTTCGAGGCGGCGTTTTTCGGCTTCGCGTACGGTGCGGATTGCTTCGTAGTCGGGTTGGAGCCATTGGGCGATGACGGTGGCGAGGAGGCGGCTGTATTGGTCTTCTTGCTCTTCGGTGCGTTTTTCGGTGTCGTTGAGGTAGATGGAGAAGAGTTTTTGGGCGCCGGTGAGGTCTACGTAGTCGTCGAGGGTGACGAAGGCGTAGGTGGTGTTTTCTCCGTTGTCCATGTCGATGACGGGGAGGGGGGTTGCGGTGCTGGAGAGGAGGGTGGAGGATGCCCAGCATGCGATTGCGCCTCGGTCGCTGATGTTGGGGTCGGTGTTTTCGGTGGTGGAGCGGAAGATGAGGGCTCGGACTTCTGCGTCGGTGCCGTCTTCGGTGTCTACGTGGGTGTAGATGGTGCATCCGTCGCCGTTGAAGGGTCCTGCGGGTGAGGAGCCGTATCCGAGTCCGACGAGGCTTGCGACGAGGGTTTGTGCTTCGATGTTGTCGGGTTGGGTTTCTTCTCCGTATTCGGTGCGGTATTTGGCTTCGGTGTCGGAGATGGGGGTGGGGATTTGGGTGAGGTTGTCGGGGTATCCGTTGTAGGGGGTGAGGGCGCTGATGTCGGGGAGTTCGAGTTCTCGGCGGGGGTCGTTGCCGCTGATGATGGTGTAGTCGTTGTTGGGGTCGTAGGTGATGGTGGTGTTGTTGTCGTGGTAGATGACGGTTCCGACGCCGTTTTGGATGTGGATTTCTTTGGGGGTTCCGGTCATGGTGGTTCTCCTCGTTGGTTGTGGCTGTTGCCGGTTAGGTGTGGTTGGTTTTCTTGTATTGTGTATATCGGGTTGTGGTGGTGTGCCGCCCACTGGCGGTGTTGCTGGTGGGCGGCACGGGTTTAGGGGCGGTGACTACTTTTTGCGTACTTCGCCGGATTCCATCTCTGCCTTGGTTGCCTTACGCTCGCTGAGCTTGGTGCTGATTCCGAGGCAGGAGAGTTGCTGGTCTGCGGTCAGCTTCTCCTTCATGAGCTGGGGGTTGGGTACTTTCACGACCTTCGCGTAGGCGTTGGTCATCTTCTCGAAGCGTTCACGTCCGAAGTAGCGTTGGAGCTGGTTGGTGGTGAGTGCTTCAAGCTTCGTGGACTGGACGATGTTCGAGCCGACCGCGTTCTTGTTACCTGCAACGAGGACGTTCACGCCTTCACCGTAGGTCTCGGCGATACCCTGCTTCAGTGCCTTTGCGTCACGGTCGTTTTGCGCGAGCGCTTCGGTCATGGTGTAGCCGTTGGGGTTGGTTTCGGTGAACCGGCGGCTGGTCTTGCTGTAGGCTTTGAGGACGTCTCCGACGGCGTTGCCGAGGTCTTCGACGTTGTTGATGTCTCCTGCGTTTTCGAGGTCGGGCAGTTCGAGGGGGTTGTCCTGTTGTGCTTGGCGCATGTCTTTGATGGAGACGACGTCGAGTTCGGTGATTTGGCGTGTTACGTCGTTGAATTCTTCTTGGGTGATGTCGCCTGCGTCGAGCATTTCTTGCAGGTCGTTGGCGGTGATGTCTTGTACGACGGATACGCTGATTGCGTCGCGGGTGGCTTCGGGTAGTTTTTCGATTTCGGACATGACGGGGGTGTCGTAGGTGAGTTTTGCGGTCACTACTTTGTCGCCGTCTACGATGGAGTATTCGTTGCCGAAGGCGTTGCCATTGCGGATGTCGGGGTTGGTTCCGAAGCTCATAATCATGCCGATGCGTTGTGCGGCGTAGTTTGCGTTTTCGACCTGGTGTTGGTGTGCGGTCTTGTTGCGCATGTAGTCGCTGGCTTTGACGGTTCGGGTTTCTTCGTGGGCGTTTTTGTTGCGTCCGACGGTGATGGTGGAGGTGAATTGGTTTTCTTCGACGAGCCATGCGCCTTCGGCTTTGTCGAGGAATTCTTGTCCGATGGTTTTGCCGGATGCGGTGATGATGGGGATGTCGCGGTTGTAGGTGCGTTCTTTGTTGTATTCGGTGGTTCCTCGGATGCCGTGTTCGTCGAGGAAGCGGGAGTACTGGTAGATGTTTGCTTTGCGTCGGTTCATCTGCTCCTTGTACTGGGGGTCAGCTTGGAGTTTGACGAGCATTTCGGAGGATTTTTCTTTGCCCGCGTGTTCGGCGACGGTTTTTGCGTCGGCGAACATGGTTGCGGTTTCCATTTCGCGCAGGTGCTTCTGCACGTCTTGGAGTTCTTTGCCTTGTGCTTGGCGTGCCGCCGCAGGCATGAGTTTACGCAGGGCGGTTTTGCGGACGATGTCGCTGTATTCGTGTCCGACGACTGCGAAGATGTGTGCACGCTTGGGGTCACCAAGTGCCTCTGCTACAGCGAACGCGATGATTTTCTGGTCAGGGATTTCACCGTTTTCGATGAGGCGGGTCTTGTAGGGTTCGGGGAGGTATTCGGTGACGAGGTGCGCGTTCATACCACCGAAGGGGCAGGGCATGATGCTTGCGTTGCAGGGGGCGGCGCCGGGGAACGGCGGCTTGTTCGGGCTAATATGAATTGCGTGTGCCATGAATATTCTCCATTTATCACTGGTGACCACTGTGCAGGTTGCCTGCGAGGGGTTCTGCTGTTTTTTCTGTTGTGCAGGCACCCGCCGGGTGGTCGGTTCTGAACGTTTACATTTTTTACATATCAGAACTGGTGGCAGGAGTAGATTCTGGGTGGTTCCGGTGGGGGGGTGTGTGTATTTGGGGAGCAAGAGAGCCCCTGCATGGAAGGGGTGTTTCCATGCAGGGGCTCTTTCTTAGTGTGGGGTCTAGAATCCCATTGCAGACTTCACGAGGTTACCCTCGGAGGTGCCAAGTAGTTCTGCGAGTTCCTTGAGGGTCTTGGTTTCCAGGTGCTCGGAGTGTTCAACGACTAGCCAGTCGAGGAACTGCTCGGCGTTGGTGTTGGTCGAGCGGCACAGAGAGCTCAAAGTATGCTCCTTAGCGGGGACGGGGCGAGTGTCCAGAATCGTGCGCACGACGGTCGGGGTGCTCTTTGACAGGTTCTGTGCAATGTCAGCCAGCTTCACACCAGTGGACCGTCCCCTGTAGAGGGATTCCTCGGAGTAGTGGTGCGTCTCAATGGGGACGTTGATTCCTGCGGCAAGCATGTAAACATCCGATTCGCGAGCCATGACCAAATAGCCCACTCGTTCTACCGCCAGCTCATCAAAATCCGTCTCAAGCAAGACACGGGTGATGATAGAGTCACCGCTAGTCTTGAAGATGCCTGCGAGCTGGTCAATCTTGTGATTGTGCTTCAACTTGTAGCTTACCGATTCAAGAACTCGGGAAATAAACGTCTTCATACTGATTCCCAGCTGGGCGGCGGCTTCACCAACACTCGGGCTCTGGTCAGGAACCTCCTCAACGGGTGCAGGAGCGAGCGCCGGTGCAGTCTCGGGTGCCTCCGGTGCATCTGCCACGGGGGTGGGTTCTGCTTCGGGTTCCGGCTCGGTAGTGGGTTCCAGCTGTTCGGTCTGGGTTTCCTCCGGCTCTGCCTCCTCTTCTTCCTGGATGTCTTCAGGTGTCATCTGCGCCCAGGAAGGTACAGTCTTGCTTTGGGTTGCCCACCAGAGGGGGTTGTCGTCTTCTTCAGGTAGGGGGATGAGGGGCTGTTGGATTGCTCCGTTGAGTTGGTATTCGCCGATTGCGTGGTTGGGTTCGTCTTCCTTGTCTGCCTTGGTGTTGGCGGTGAGGGTGTTGAGCATGTTGATGAGGTCGGCGGTGAAGGTGTCTTCGGGCTCTGCCTCTTCGGTGGGTTCCGGCTCTTCGACGTGGGTGGGGTTGTAGATGTCGAGGATGCTTCGGGGCTTGGAGGTGTCCAGGGGTGCCTGCGTATTGTTGTGCTGGGGTGCAGGTTCTTCCTGTTCGGGTGCAGGTTCCTCGGTGACGGTTTCCTCCTGTTCCTCTTCTTCCTCGGTGAGTGCAGGGGCGAGCGCCGCCGGAGCCGGTGCGTCTTCCACGGGGGTGGGTTCTGGTGCGGTGGTGGGTTCCTGCTGTTCGGTCTGGGTTTCCTCGGGTTCTGCCTCTTCTGCTTCCTCTTCCTGGGTGGGTTCGGTGAGGGTGTCCAGGGTAGGTTCCTCTTCGGTGGTGTCCTGTTCCTGGTCGCTGGTGGTGAAGGTGTCTTCGGGTTCTGCCTCGGTTTCCTCCGGCTCGGTGGTGAGTTCCAGTTCCTCTTCCTCGGCGTGTTCCGGTTCGGTGCCGTCTTCGGTAGGTGCCTGTTCCTGGGTGGGTGCGGGTTCTACTTCAAGGGTTTCCTCTTCGGTGGGTGCAGGTTCTTCCGGCTCGGTGGCTACGGGGAGCTTGGAGGGGTAGAGGAAGAGCTGGTGTTCTTCGTCGTAGACTGCTTCGAAGGGGATGGGGTAGGGGCATTCTTCGCTGGGGTCGGTGTTCCATTTGGTTTTGGGGTCGGTGCCGCCGTTGCCGAAGGTGCCGCGGAAGGATGCGAGTCCTCCTCGGGGGGTGTAGAGGGCGAGGTAGCGTGCGAGGGTGTTGGGTTCGTGGGTGAGGTTGAGGTGATGTAGGTAGGCTCGTTCGGCGGGGGTGCTTCCGGTGAGGTTGTTGGTGAGCCAGGGGTAGTGGGTGTAGGTTTTTCCGTCGAGTCCGGTGAAGGTTACGTGGTGGGGTGCGCCGGATGCGGCGTAGGTCTGGTAGGGGTTGCCGGTAGTGTTGATGGAGGAAATGACCGTAGGGAGGTTCTTCACGCCTTCGGGGGTGTTGAGGGTGCTGAGTTCTGCGCCTACGCGGGAGAAGATACGGCGGATGCTCCGCTGGGGTTCATCTGCATCGGTTAGGGTGGTCATCAGGTCGTCACGAGTCACGCCGTGCAGGGCAAGGTCACGGATAATAGTAGCTTTGTCCTCGTCGGTGTATTCAGCCCATTGGGGCTTAAACGCGTTCAGGTTCAGGGAGCCGTCTTCACGTGCATACCCAGGTTCAGGGATAAGAGTGCCACCACTGGTGGTGGGTACCTTCGCAGAATTATTGGCGTAGTATTCCTCAAACGAACCAGCGTACGGGCAGTTAGCGGATGCAGGCTTCAGCTTGAGCACATCAGGGTTCCACATCTTTTTGCACTTACGGTAAACCGACACGATGCTACGCGGAGTGTACAGCAGGTAGTAAGTGAGAATGTTATTCGTGAACGCATTAGGGTTCGGTTCACGGTAAGTCTTCAAAAGATACGCAAGGTACTCCTCCTCCGCACTAGTCCACGTCTGCTCAGACCAATCAACATCAGTATTCACAGCCGGGTGAGCTAGAGAAGCCTTCTCAGTAACAGAAGCAGTAGTACGGTGAGTCATCGGACGCAAATCCTCCACATAAGGGTAAACAGGCAATTCATGAACATTATTAGACAACTGCGCGCGAAGCTGTTCAGACATAAGCACACAAGCAGAAGAACGATACCAACGCGAAACAACCTTCACATCACGCACCCCACCCAAAGACTCAACAACCTGCTCCACAGAAAGACCACGATAACGGCAATACGCCACCCACCCACGCTCCAAAACAGTCAGCGCAGACGGCAAACCATCACAACTCACTGGAACCTCACCAGAAGCCCCAAACACCAAATCATAAACAGGCTTAGCATGCACGCTACACCACACTCCTTCTCAAAAAACTGGTTGAAACAAAAACCCAGCACAAACACTGGGTCAAAATATAAAACTGACTCGTAGTGAAAGTCAGTAACTCTGGACATCTATTCCTTATTGTACCAGGGAAAACCACCACACCCTCCACAGATGGAGCACAAATCAAGGCACGCAAAAAGAAAGGGCGGCGAGACCAGAAACCCAGCCTCACCGCCCCTTCCCAAAAGGGCATAACGCTACAACAGCCCAATACCGGTCAAGAACATAACATCCTCATCCATACCAGCACGAGCCGCCAAATCAGACGTCTGCACCCCAGCAAAAACATGCTCCAACAAAGCACCCTGCGGCAAACCAAACCACTCCGCAAACTCACCAAACGTCAAAGCGCCCAACGAATCCTGCGCAGTACCAAACACATTCACCACAAACTGCTCAGCCGAAACATCATTACCCTTAGCGGCAATATCCGACACAAGCACACCAAGCTTCTTACCAGACACACGACTCTCCTTCTTCACAACAGGAACAACAACCTTCTCCCCCACCGGCACAACCACAGGCTCAGCAACAGCAGAAACCACCGGAGGAACCTCCTGCACAACAGGGACAGCCTTCTCCTGCACCTGCTGAGCAACAGGAACGAACTGCCCTGCACGCGGAGCGGTCGCAACGACGGTCGGAGTCGGAGGAACATATGCCGTTGCCTGCTCTACAGGAGAATCGGTGAACGTCGCCGGGGCAACAGGGGCGCGATTGCCCACGGGAGCCTTACTGCCCTTATCGGCAGTCGGGCTCTTCACAACAGGCTCGGCATGCTCCGTCTTAGATGCTTGAGATTTCTTCCGCTCGACCTTCTTCAGCTCTTCGTATCGAACAACATGTTCATGGTCTGCGTCGTAGACTGCTTCGAAGGGAATCGGGTAAGGGCAAGCAATGGTCGCAGTGTAGTGAGTAATCGGCTCATGGCGACGATACTCCTCAACAAGGCTCTGACCAGACTTTCTCGGCGAGTACAGCAGAATGTAGTCATAGACCGCTTTCTGCGGGTATCTGCTGAGCAAGAAACGAAGGTACGACTTTTCGTGCTTATTCGGATTCTTCTGAATATTCACGGTTAGCCACGGGTACACCGTGTATTCCTTATCATCAAACCCGTGGAACGTGTAAGAGTCCTTATAACCCCAGTTTGCTCGGCGGGGAAGGTAAAACTTCTGGGTTGAGTTACTGAGAACTCGCGCATCCAAATGCGTCTCAAAATTGAAACGCTCACAGATGTCTTCCAAAGTCCCCTTGCCTTTAGGGGTGAGAAGCTGGTCAGTGATACCCTGCGCGGATGCACCAACAACTCCTGAAGTGGGCTTACGGGAATCGACTTTGTACTTATTGGAGTTCAGCATGTCATAAACCTGAGTCACAGTCATGCCATGCAACATCAAATCACGAATCCACCCGCGAGTCTGCTCAGTGTTGGGGAGAGTCTTGTTAGTGCTCCGGGACAGACCAGCAAGGTACTTTTCCTTCGCCCAGTCAGCGCCCCTGACAAGCTCGGATGAGAGTGAGGGGCGCTTCCAATAACCAGCTTCAAGGTAGCTCTCAAAGGAGAAAGCGTAGGGGCAGTCCTTACTTTCAGCAAAATCCCCAATATACTCGGAGTTCTCATGCCACCATGCGAACACTTCCTTCGCAGAGCGGGGAGTGAAAAGCTGATAGTATGCCAGCACTTCCATATGGTTGCCAGCATCTTCCTTCGGCACATAATGCTGGAGGATGTAGAACAGGTACTTCTGCTCCTGCAAGCTCCACCCGATACCGTCCCAAGAAATCTTGGTATCAATCGTGGTGTCTTCGTCCACTCGTACACACCCAACAGCGAGCGCTTCTTCGGTGCAGGATGAGCCTGCCGGTCGTGCGTCGGTGTCGTAGGGGTATTTGGGTGCTTTGCGTGCACGGTTGCTGTGTAGTGCGCGTGCTTCTGTGATTGCTTCTTCGGTGGCGCTGTTGATGCAGAAGCTTTCGATGTGTTCTGCGGTTCGTTTGCCGCCTAGTGATTCGCTGATTTCGGGGTAGGTTTTGCCGATTGAGCGGCAGTAGACAATCCAGTCGCGTTCGGTTTCTGTGATTCGTTCGGTGGTGGGGGTTGTCATGTTTTTCCTTTCTTGGGGTGTTTGAAACCGCCTGCCCGTTGTGTTGTTTTGGGTGCAGGCGGTTTCAGATGTTGTTTCAATGGTAGCACACCGTTTTTTGTGTGTGGTGTTGTGGTTTAGGTGAGTCCTGACATGATGACGTCCATTTCTTCTACGCCTGCTGAGTGGGCGAGTTCGGAGACGGTGCCGTTGGCGAGGCGGGTGGTGATGCCTGTGGTTTTGAGGACGTCGGTGAGGGTGGTTCCTGCGAGTTGGAGTACTTCTTCTACGGGTTTGGTGGTGATGTCGTTGGTTCCGGTGATTCGTGAGAGGAAGGTGTGGATGGTGGTGTCTGAGGTTTTGTTGATTGCTTCGGCGAGGGTTCCTGGTGTGGGTGCGGGGATGGTTAGCACGATGGGGTCTTCCGTTTCTTTTTCCTGTGCCGGGTGGGGGTTTGATGCCGGTTCCGGTTTTTCTTTGGGGGTTTCCGGGGCTTCTGTGGTGTTTTCGTTGGTGTCGGTGGGGGTGGTGGTTTCCGGGGCGGGTTCTACTTTTTCCTCTTCGTGGGTGCCGGTGTTGGTGAGTTCGGCAGGGGTGAGGATGGTGCCGGTTGCGGGGTCGTGTACTGCTTCGAAGGGGATGAGGTAGGGGCAGTCGGGTGCGGTTTCGAGCCCGGTGACTTTCTCAAACTTACCGCTTCGCTGGGCGACGGGTGATAGTCCGTTGAGTACGGTGCGGGGTGAGTAGAGGGCGAGGTAGCGGAATGCTTTGGACGGTCCGTGGGTGTCCCAAATCCAGGTGATGTAGGCGCGTTCGTCGGTGGTGAGTTCGGTTTTGGCGGCGAAGTTGAGCCAGGTGTGGTGGGTGTATTTGTTGCCGTCGAGTCCGGTGAAGGTGGTGGTGAGGTCGTCTGCCAGGTTGTATCGTGCGCGTGCGGGTACCTGGTTGCCGAGTAGGGCGAACGGGGTGCGGTATGCTTCGACCCAGTCGTCGATTTCTGCCAGGGTGCGGAGTTTGTCTCGACCGGCGGCGGTGAGGTACTGTTCTGCGAAGCTTTTGGCGGTGAATCCGTCTTCGTCCTTGCGGGGTAGGTGCATCTGGGTGCCGTTATCGACCAGTTCCTGAACGTCTTCTACGGTTACGCCGCGTAGGAGCATGCGGTAGAACCAGTTCTTGACCGTCTGGGAGGACTTCAGGTGCTTGGAGGAGCGGACGAATCCGTCGATGAACACGGATGCCTGTGCGAGGGTTTCGTCCTGCGGTGCACCGTCCAGCAGACCGGACTTCAGCAGGAGCGGCGACTGGGTGCGACCGTCTTTGATGTAGTCTTCGAAGGAGTAGTCGTAGGGGCATTCGCTGGTGGGTTCTACGCCTTCCTGCTGTGCGAGCTTCACGTTGGGTTTCCATTCGCGCACAATGTAGCTGGGCTGGGGGGTGTAGAACTCGTAGTAGAAGGTCAGCTCACCCAGCGCGTCACGCAGAGTGTCCTCATTGGAGCAGTACGTATCAATCAGGTGGAGGAAATATCCTGCACCGGGGAACAGCTTTCGAGCCATAATATTTTCTTCTCCCTTTCCGGTTAGTCGTTGAAAATAGCCACCAGGGACTCGGCAGTAACACCCAGCACATCGGCGAGCGCACCCAGCGTGAGGTTGGCGGGGTTGTTGGCGGTGGGGTGGGTGAGGATTCTGTGGGTGAAGGTGGCGGGGGTGGTGTTTTTGCCTTTGGCGGCGGATTCTCCGATGGTGTGGTTCATGGTGGGTTTCTCCTTGAGGGTGTCTTGTAGCTTGGGCGTTGCAGGTGAGGGGGTGGTTGCGGTGGGTGCGGTGGTGGGTTTCTGCTCCTGGGTGGGTGTGTTGGGGGTTGCAGGTGCAGGCTCGGGGGTGGTGTTGTCCTGTGTTACCTTTTCGTGGGTGAGGATGCGGCGTTTTTTGGTGTTGTAGACTGCTTCGAAGGGGATGGGGTAGGGGCAGTTGTTGGTGCCGGTGGTGCGTTGCCACATTTCGGTGTTGATGTGGGTGCCGTTGAGTAGGGGTGTGATTCCGGCGAATCCTGCTCGGGGGGTGTAGAGGGCGATGTAGTCTAGGATTGCTCCGTGGTCGGCGTACGTTTCGTACAGGTACTTGAAGTAGCTGATTTCGAAGATGTTGAAGAACTCGGTGATGTTCGTGACGCATTTGTAAGCGTAGTTGTAGTGTTTTCCGTCGAGCCCGGTGAAGTTGATGAAGCCGTCGGTTTTGCTGTGGTAACCTCGGAGGCTGGACGGTGGGGTGATGATGCGTTCTTCGGGGCGTACCAGGGGGCTTCGTGCGCTCTGCCCCAGCATAGGAGTCTCAGCCATGATGCGCTGTAGCTCTGCCTTACCGCCAGGAGTAAGCAGAGAACTGTGGATTTCATGAATCGCACGAGTAATAACACCACTATCCTTACTGACCTTATACCCAGCACGAGAAAGAGCATAACTGAGCGAATACGGGCTAATACCATGCAACAACAAATCACGTACCCACACATACACCTCATCCGACTCAAGACGCACATCACGAGCACAACGCTTAGTAGCACGACGATTATCCGACTTAAACACCGTCGTATGCTCAGCCGTATCCAAACCAGGCAACTGCACATACACATCAGTATTCCGCACCATCTCAAACTCAAGATAATCACGGAACGACACCGGGTAAGGACAAACCGCAGTCTCCGGCACAGCATCAAACCGAGCAGGAACCCGCTGACCACGCCGACCATTAAAACCCATCTCCTGAACAAAACGATGGTCAAGGTCAGTATGAAGCAAATAATAAATCTCCAACTCACGCAAAGCCGCAAACATCAAACCATCAGCAAAATTATACTTCCGAGCAAGATACTTCAAATAACCAATATCCTTAGCGCCAGGCTCACGAGTACGCAGAGGCATAATCCAAAATTTCCTTTCTAGATGATAAAAGGGGCTCACCAAGGAGCCCAACAATCACTAACAATAATACCACACAAACAGAGGAATCGCAGGTGGGGCAGGGGCAACAAAACCCCCACCCCACACAGCCGAAACACAAAACTACCGGATACCCAAACCAGCCAACGTCGCCGCAGGAACACCCAAACCAGCCAAACCAGCCACAGCCTCAACCTGAACCGAAACCAACGCCTCAGCATTAGCCTCAAGCACCCGCACCAACACCTCACCCACCGACAAACCACGCCCCGAAGCAAACTCACCCAAAGTCACCGAACCCCAATCCACAACCGGCTCAACCGGAGCCTCAACCGACTTAACAGGACTAAACGGCGCATCCACCACCTCACCACCAGAAACACCACCCAACCCCAGCACATCATGACGAGAATAATACTGAACCAACCCCAAATCAGCCACAAACACAGCCTCAAACGGCACATACAACACACCAGAATCAACAGCATCCTGCACCGCATAACGACCCAAAACAGAAACCAACTCAGTGGCAGTCATACCAGGAATGTACAGCAGAGCGTACTTCACAACTGCGCTCGCCGGGTACTCGTTGAATAGGTGGCGTAGGTGCTTTGCAATCAGTGCGTCGTCGTTCACGGTACCTGCCGGGATGTTGCGCACCTGGTAGATAAGACCGTCAGCAGTGAACGACTTGTCGCTGGTGTAGGAGACGATGTCGTTCTGGTTCAGACCAGCTTCTAGGTATTCGCTGTGGGAGACGGTGTACGGGCACTTGCTGTTAGCTTCACGCATCGGGGTTACTGCCATGTCCAGCACGCACTTCTGCACGCGTGAGTACACGTCTGCGAAGTCGTGACGGAGAGAGTACAGCATGTAATAACGAACTACGCTGTCTACAAGCTCAGTTCCACGCATGCCCTTCATCTGCGACTCTAGCACTACGAAACGCAGATACTCTTCCTCCACGGCAGACCAAGGGTAGGCATCCAAAGTCCACAGCGGGTTTAGGGGGAGGTCGCCCAGCGAGTACTCAGCAAGTACAGCAGGGTGGCGGCGCTTAGCCTTCTTCCGCATCGGAGTGATGTCAGTGTAGGGGAAATGAGCGTCAGCTACTGAATTCAGTGCGCTGGTGACCGTAGGAAGTGCTTCAGGGTCTACCTGGTCGAGCGCCTGCTGGATTTCCTCGCGGGTACGTACACCTTCGAGCGAGTCTTCAATGTCTTCGACACTGTACCCGTGGAGTTGCAGTGCAAGACACCACGAACGTTCAACGCCGGTGAGCTCGGGGTGTCGAGTTGCCTGGTGTGATTTCATCGGCTGGGTAGTTTCTGCCATGTTTTTTCCTTTCTTGCCCTTATAAGGGTTTCTGTATTGGGGTGCAAAAATGGGGGCATGTTGTTCGAGGTTTCAACATGCCCCCATTCTAGCGGATAGGACGGGACTCGAACCCGCAAAACCGGTTAAGGTTCTCCGGTATTCAAAGCCGGTGCATTGCCATTTCTGCCACCTATCCAGATAAACGAAAAACCACCGTATTGTACAGTGGTTTTCAGTTTTGCTGGGCTACCAGGACTCGAACCTAGACAAACGACTCCAAAGGTCGCTGTGCTGCCATTACACCATAGCCCATTGCGGCGCAACCTTGTGGGGTTACGCCACTAAAAGTCATTCCCAAGCGTTCACACTGGTTAGTTGTTCTGATTGGGAGGGACGTAGCGGCTAAGCCCTGTAGGGGTCTCCGTCGCTACAAGAAATACTGTAACACACCCACCAGGCAACATGTCAAATGAGCGCGTCACTTATTTTCGGGACGGAGCCACGGGGCTCTTTCTTTGGAGGTGGGAATCCCATCCAGGTACCCATTGTAGACAGCGACAGCCTTACGGTATGCAGTGCGTAGCTCCCTCTCAGCCACGTCTACGTTTTCACTACAGCAGACTGCCGCCACTGTATCCAAATCGTCTTCTCGGAGCCGTACAATCCGCCACAGCTCGGGTTTGGCTTGGAGATTCGGATACTTTGTCACATCTTCGAGCACCTGGTACAGAGAATCAACATCTCGGGCGGAACGCTCCCTGACCAAAAAGGTGACACCTGATTTCCGAAGTGTACGCTCGGCTGGGATGTCTCCCACCTCAGATTGGGTAGTCACACCAGGGGCGATAAGGATTCCATACATGCCGGTGCGCTTATTCTCGTAGGTAATGGTGATAACAGGTAGCGGTGCCATAGGGGTAGCCTCAAATCATTCAATAAATACTGAAACCTTCATATCTGCAAGCCGACTACACCAAAAAGGAGATGGGAAAAGGGGTGTGTGGCAGATAAAAACAATCTGCCGCACACCCCTTATGGGTTACTCTGTCGGAGGTTCGGGAACCCTCAACCACCTATCCTGATAACGGGTACTATTCTTCGACGGGAAGCTGTTCACAGCACGCCAATACGCCGTAACAATCTTGTCCTTGTTCGGCGGGTCAAGACTGATAACCAGCACCAAATTAGCCTCTACCGGCTCCATCCCACGGTCAAGCACCACCGGCTGACTGTAGTTCTTCGACCGAATGGTTACAGCACGTGAAGCAGGTTTATGCGGACTACTCTGCGTCACTTGGTACGCCTCAACTCGGTACGAGTCAAGCGTCTCAGCAATGTCCTCAGCTTCCAATCGAGTAAGCCGACCAGACGCCAATTTCTCACGCACATGCACTGAAGGCTCTAGCTTCGCCAAATCCACCCTCGATACGAGAGCTCGGAAGTTCGCAATGTCCTCTTCTGTCATCTGGTGATACGCAAGCTGACGCTGACCTTTCGTAAGCCGCGCCCAATGCGCACGTGCACCCTGCCGCTCAGCTTGTTCGCACATCTCATCCCACATCTCCAGGACTACAGGAACATCCCAAGGGGCACCTGCACGCTCTGCCGCCACCTGCTCACGTTCTTTTTCGCGTTCCAGTTCACCACGCCGAGCGTAAGAGATATTGGAGCGAGCTAGTTCCTCTTCACGCTCAGTCACATACCTAGCACGGTTCAAGAACAAGCGTTGCTTCTCAATCTCAACCAGGAAATCCTCTTCTGACTCCGGCTGGCGGTTCATAAGCTTAGGGATAATATAGGTCTTCCCCTGCGCCCCAGTGACCCGAATATCCCCCGGCAACAACTCTGTAGCTGACACATCAGCCACGGAGGGAAGAGTCTTCGCGCTATTCATGCGCGGCGGCGAAGGCATAGGGCGAGGGGAAGGCTTTGGAATCGGGCGGGGCTTCGGAGTGTTTTCAGCCTGCGATTTCTCTTTCTGCACCTGCTCACGAGCTATTCTTCGCCGGTCGCTCGGAGTCGGTCTAGAGTTAGGGATGCGAAGAGCATCGGGTGACTCAGGCTCTTTTGCGGTAGCATTTTCCGTCTGCTCGGACAGGTTTCGGCGATGGTTCTTTACTCCAGACACTCTCTGTGCTTGTTTGGCAAGCCGTCGTTCTGCGAGGATTGACCGCTCAGCCTCCTGCTCGGCTATTCGACCCATCACCGCAAGCTCCCCATGAGGTTTGCCTCTGAAGTCACAGCTGTCGGGTGTTTGTGCACTACATTTGCGGAGCTCATCATCATCATTGATGTGCCACATCTGCCGCCCTGCCGTTGGTTTCTTTTGGTTCTCGCTCACGATACACACCAGGTTCTTTACTAAAAGGGAAAAAGAATGGGCACGCAGATAGTTGTCTGTGTGCCCCTAAAGCTTATATCGGATTTTAAATATAAGAAGACCCTCAACCGGCGGTGTGGGTGGTGGGGTATCGGTTGAGGGTCTAGTAGGGTGGCAGTCTAGCGAGGGGGTGGGTGATGGGGGTTCCTCGCTTTGGCGACTGCCACATATATTACTATACGGGGGTGATAGGCAGATTGCAAGCTCAAAAGGGAACTTTTTGAAAATTTTTATTTTTTTATTTACTGGGCAGGTTTTGCCCATTACTTACCTTGGTGTGGTACGATATAAGCGCTTAGACCTCTGGACGGTTACCCTGAAGGTGGTCAAGCATACGTATTGTCCACCTAACAGATTGGGTACCTATCATGTCCACCATTACGAGCAAGGAAATTTACTCTAAGGTCGCAGAGAAGGCTGGCAAGAGCAATGAAACCGTAAAGGTTACGGTCAATGCAATGTTTGAGGTTATCGCTGAGCAGATTGCCCAGGGTAACAAGGTTCAGTTCCCCGGTTGGCTGACCATTGAGCGGTCTGCGCGTTCGGCACGCCCTGGTCGCAACCCGCAGACCGGTGAGGCTATCGAGATTCCCGCAGGCTATGTCGCGAAGGCTTCGGCTGGTTCCAAGCTGAAGAATGCTGTGAAGGGTTAGTAATAACCGCCTGCGCCACAGATGAAAGCGGCGGCACGTACCAAGAATATTGGATGTGTCGCCGCTTCTGCGCTTCCAAACGATTTAGAAAGGATTCACCTATGGCTGTACATGCTCGCAAGGCACCCGCCGCACGCGAAGCAATCCGCCTCGAAGACGTCCACCAGCGAGCAACCCTATGCTTCTCCCCGGTCGGCGGAAGTAAACACGGCATCCTGTACGAGGCGGAGCCTATAGGAGATAGTGAAATGCTGGCACCTTCAGTAGAAATCCCCGTAGAGTCCCTTGTGGCGATGATTAGTGCCGCAATTGAAGCCACTGGATACAAGACTACGCAAATTGTCGAACTTGCCGCAGAGCAGGGACTTTTTGCAGACGGTCAGCAGAAGCAGGCGCCTACTGGTAGCACTGCAAAATCTCCCACTGACACGACCCTTGTAAACGCAGTAAGTCGAGCACGCGACTGGCACTATGAGTTTGTCGATTCGTACGGCGACCGACTCATGATTCGACCTGCTACAACCTTTGGCAATGTCACCTTCCAGTTTGCACCTTCTGAGGGTGTAGGCGTATCGGTGGAGCTGTCGGCTGTGCAGATTCTTTTCTTGTACTCTGAATCAGTTCGGATTACGAATTACACGGAAGATGAGCTGTGTGAGCTTGGTTTGAAGGCGGGTGAGGTGCGGGTATCCCGTAAGGCTCCTGTGGTGGCTAATCGGGCGGCTAGGCGGCGTGGGTTGCCTGGCGGTGCTAAACGTAAGTCTGACGGCGTCCTGTCGTCTCTGGTAGCATCTGCCGGTCTTGGAAGCTCCAGCACGGGTGCGGGCGGTTCGTCGTTTTTGAAGGGCTAATCTGGCACAAAAAATCCCCGACCTGAATACACATCAGGTCGGGGATTTTTTGTGCTTATGTTCGTTAGATGGTGAGGGGGCTCAGTGCGTTCTTCCAGCCGTTTCGCTCATTCAGTTCTGCCCAAGTCTTAGGGGTGAAGTTGCTGAGCTTGGGGCTGTTCTGACCAAACGCGGCGTTTCGGAACTCCTCTTCGGTCGGGCGGCTATCTGCGGGCGGCTGTTCGACCGAGATAACGTCTGCCTTGATGGTTCCACCGAGTGCGGTACGTGCCTTGCTGGTGTGGATGGTGAGGTGCTTGTTGCCGATGTGTCGGACTCGTGCGTCCCACTCGTTCTGGGTGATGAAGCTTTCGTTGTCCTTGTAGTAGATGACGGGGAGAACGTCTACATAGTCCTTGGTGATGTAGCGGACGATTCCCTCAAGCTTGACATCCCATTCATCGTGGAGGCGAGAATCGGTATCTGCGTTAGTGTGGATGTAAGCGGTAACCTTACCGCCGATAGTGTATCGGTTGCCGTGAAGCTCCATCGAGTAGATGCCGCCGAGGATTCGGTCGATGCTCTTTGCTCGGATGTCGGCGGAGATGTCTGCCGCCGGGCGGGTGGAGAGGTCGCTGATTTCGGTTACCTTATCCACGGAAGTGTTGTAGTGCTTGGCTACTTCCTCGACGGTGTGACCGCGATTTTCGGTCAGGTGGTTGAGGGTCTGGTCGGCGTTGAAGTTAGTAGTCATATGGATTCCTCCTAGAGATAAGTGTGTTGTGAATGTATATCCGCTAGGGAGTGCATATTTTCTGCACATGTCTAGCAGATTTGAATCTTTACATATTTAATCATACCACACTTTACCTTGACCGTGCCACTTGTGGTTGTGGTTCGGGGAATTTGTGTGCCTGGTATGATGGTTGCGACTTTTATTCTTTTGAGCAGATGGTTTTTAATGAGCGGATTGTCCCTAAGTAGTTTTGTTGAAGTGATGGTACGCGATGAGGATGCTTCCAGTTTGGTGTACCGTTTGGTTGCGGTAAGCCGGTGTGCCGATGGTTTTGTGTTTGATGGTGGGGTTTTTCCTGCTGTAGGGGTGCATCTGCCGGGTGATGGTGTGACGGTGAAAGCGCGTGTTGTTTCTCGGGCGCGCATGGATGAAGTAGTACCTGAGTTTATTCAGGCTGTGTTTGGGCGGTCGGTGGAGCTGGAATTTCTTGAGGTGGGTGAGGCTTTCGGTACGGTTCCTTCCTCGGTGGAGCTGATTACAGAGGGCGTGGTTTTGGGTGTTGGAGAAACACTGCATCCTGCCGTGGTGGACGTATTGAATGAGTTTTCTAGGCGTGAGGTTTCTGCTGATTCTGGGAGGGAGCTGGTCAAGGCTATCCGAGCTGTTGTTGCAGAGGTTAAGGGGCGAGTAGCTTGCTCGGGCAAATATGATGAGTTGTGTGCCTCTATGCGGTGTGGGCATGGGCAAGAGTTTTTGAAGCTTTGCGAATGGTTGAGCGACGGCGAGTAGGACGCGGCAGAGTGCAAAGACGCAGAGAAGCCCTAGGAGGAAAAATCTTCTAGGGCTTCTCTGTTATGTTCGGCACGGCTAGTTGCTGTGTGCCAGGATGCTTCGGACGAACTTGTCGAAGAGGTCTTCTCGGATGGGTGCGGCAATATTGATAATGCCAGTCACTTTAAGGGGTGCGTCGTTGAGTCGCTTGACGTCTTCACGTCCCCAGTTTCGGGATGAGCCGATGAGAGCGTTGAGAGCGCCCTGGTTAGCCTCTACGAAGTCGCAGACGAACTGTGCGACCGCCTCGTGGTCATTTAGCCATTTGCGAGCCTTTCGGGGGCTGTGGAGCGGTCCGTCGAGAAGCTGGTCGGTTCCTTCGGTGCGATTACCCGGTTCAGTGCTGAAGAGCGTGTAGGTAATGGGCTCCCTAGCTCCCATCTTGAAGGTGTGAGTCACAGCGAGCGCGTGGGTGGATAGGGTGAAGGTGGTGTGTGAGGGGTTGCGCTGTGCGTTGAGGTTGGGGTGTGCGTCATCGACTTGTAGGGTGATGACAGGGTTTTCGGTATCGGTGGTTGCATTGGTGACGGTGACGGTGAAGTCGCCGTTTTTGGAGGTGATGGTAGTCATGGTGCGTGTCCTCTTTGTGTTGTGGTGAATGTTCCAACGTTTTGTTGGGTAGGTTGTTGTTTCCCCCCTTTGTGTTGTTGGGGTGCACCCTAATATATCAGGTGTTTCCTGTGGTGCGCAAAGGGGGGTGGGGTAGGTTAGTGGGGTTTGTAGCTTCGGCTGGGGTTGTCGATGAAGACGTGGAGTGCGTCTGTTACGGTGTTTCCGTATGCTGTTCGGTTGGCGTATTCGGGGTGGTATTTTGTTCCGGTTGCTTGGTATCGCTGGATGCCGGGTCGGTTTTTCCAGTCTTTGTTTTCTTGGATGGTTCCGACGTGGACGGCGTCTGCGTTGTAGATGCGGTAGGTGTTGGATTGGGTTTTTTCGGTGGTGTGGTTTTTGTAGCGCATTGCGGGGCTCCTTTCTTAGGCGGCGAGCGCGTGGGTTGTTGTGGTGTGTTGGTGGATGATTTGGGTGAGGGTTTCGGGGGTGATGTGGTGGTGTGGGTGTGTGGTGAGGTGTTGGTGGAGTGTGTGGGCGGCGGCTTCGATGTGGAAGGTTTCGCCGGGTTTGGGGGTGTGGAGGTTGTCGAGGGTTTGGGTGAGTTTGGTGATGGTGGGGTTCATGGTGGGGGTTCCTTAGTGGGGGTTCCTTAGTGGGTGTTTGCGTAGTGGGGGGTGGTGTATTTGGTGTGTTGGGGGTAGAGGGTTTGTAGGGTTTGGGTGGTTTGGTGGAGTTGGTGGGTTGTGGTGATGAGTTTTTGGAGTTGTGTGTCGTAGTTTTTTCGGGCTTTGGCGAGGTTTTCGGTGTCTTGGGTGGTGGGGTTTGGTTTGGTGAGGTGGTTGATGAGGGTTTGGTGTGCTTCTTGTACGTTGGTGTTGTGGAGGATTTGGGTGGCTTGGAGGTAGGTTTGTAGGACTTCGTGGTGTCGGATTTGGGTTTTGAGTTGGGTGTAGGGGTTGGTGGTGGTGTGCATGGTGTTTCCTTTGGGGTGGTGGCGTGTTGGGGTGTCCCAACGTTTCCTCATGTACATATATAGTACCACACTAGGCTGTGTGTTTGCAACTTTGGGTGTGTTGGATTGGTGGTTCCGGCGGCATGTTGTGCGGGTTGCCCTGGGTAGCTATTACGGGTTTCTGCTTGTCGTACCACTCCGTACCACCTAACCGCCTCACCCGCCTCATCGGGCGGGCTTAGCCGGTGGGTGCCTTGTAAGGCTAGAAGGCTGGATGATAGAAGGGAGCCCTTGCCAGGTTTCATCTCCTAGCAGGGGCTCCTACGGGTTTCTAGCGGTGGTACTTGTGGATTTCCTGCGGGTTCTCTACGCCGTAGACCTCACGCAGGTGCTGGTACCAGTCTTCACGGCTTCCAATGTTGAAGCCGACACGTCCCGAACCCTTCTTAGTGGTATCACGGTAGGACAGGACATCACCGAACGGGTACGCTACGCAACCAGTTACAGCTTCGAGCATCTGCTCTTCACTCATGCCCTGGTACTCGGTTGGTACATTCTCGTGCAGACCTGCACGGTTGAGCAGGTAGCTAATGGCAACCGGGTGACCCGCCAAAGCCAGCGGAAGAACCAGACCGCACATGCAGTTTTCCTCACGCTTCTTGCGGTGCAGGGCACTGTTCAGGCAGAACACCTCGAACGTGGACGAAGTACCACGGGTTGCACGCGCCACCTCACGCACCCAGTTACCGGTAGCACCGCCGGGGATATGAGGATTCACGGAACCGTCAGCCGCCAAACGATAATCAGCAACCACCGGCAAGCCGTCACCATCGCCACCGATAACAACGGAACCAGACAAGCTAGTGCCCTGATAAGTCTTCACATCGCAGAGAACCACATTACCAGTAGTGGTCAAACCCTTATGCTCACCACCGACAACCGTACCGTCATCCAGAATGCACGAATCAAGCTCGGTACGCGCCGCGTAAGCGTGACCCATAAGAACCGTATTCTCCATACGCAAATCCTCCAAGGTCACAGATGCCTTATCGACAATCGCGTTCAAACCCAGCAGACGCTCACCCAGCTCATTATCGCACTGGCTAATGGTCTTCGATACGGAAACCATGCCAAGCTGGTCACGAAGCACCTCAGGACGCTCAATAAACGAAGCCTTCGGCGCACCCGGAGCCACACTATAAAGCACAGCACCCGAACGACCAAACATCACCGAACGGCGAAACGCGCCAAGCTCACGAGAAGAAGTCAGCTTACTCACCGACACCTCACGAACAGCCGCCTTATCAGCAGGCATCTGCTCACCATGACGAATGGTGTTCCAGACCGGAACCTTCATCGAAGGGGTAACGTTCTTCGAGGTCTTCAGGACACATACCGCAGGGGTAGTGGGGAAATCACGAGTCAGCATAATCAAGTCTCCTATCAGTAGGTGGTTAGTAATCCTTGAGGTCTCTCTCAACCTCACAAATATATAGTACCACACTTTTAAATATGTGTGCAACTCTTGGTGTTGTGGGAATGGAAGGACGTAATGCGAGCGCCCGCACCTGTAGTAGATAAACCCAGGGCACCCCGCTGTGTATCGGTGGGGTACCCTGGGTTCTGGGTGTGTTCGATTAGTCGGTGGGACAGCTCTTGATGACGTGCTTGTAGTAATCTTCGATGAGCTTTTCTGCGGTATCACCCATCAGGCGGTGCTCCTCGTCCACGGTGTGCTTTGAGACGTACCAGTCGTAGAAGGGGAAGTCTCGGATGCTACCCATCCCCATACGGAAGGAGAGCCAGGTGCCGCACTTGCAGGTTTCGTCGTGCTGTTTGGGTGCTACGCAGAAGCGGGTGGACTCGAAGCCGACTCCCTTTTCGTCGCGTGCTCGAAGGAGCTCCCACATGTCCCACGTCCAGGGTTCGGGGTTAGAGTCGCCGGTTGCCTTGATTGCAGTCTCTACCCAATCCGCCCCCTCGGATACAATGAAACCGTTGCGGGTGCAGACCGGGTCGAGGTCGCCTGCTTCAGAGTCGATTGCAATATCACCCACGAAGCCAGCACGCCACAGCTCGAAATTGCCGCGAGCGCGGAAGGTTCCGTAGATGAGTACGCTTTCCATCTGGAAGATGGGGCTGAAGTCGGAGCCGGTGCTATCAATGACACATTCGTAGTACTTTGCAGTATTGAGAGGGGTGTCGGTCTTGATGACGCATCCTCGGAACAAGCCGGTGAAGGCGATGGTTTCGGTGCCGGTGCCCTTGAAAAGGTTAAGGTTTCCAAGGGTGATACCCTTCTGCTTGGTGATTCGCAGTTCACGCAGGTCGAGGGAAGCATTACCCAGCACAAAGGTTCCCATGTGGTCAATATTGGTGAGCTTCGCATACCCTACAGGCAGGTGCAGTGCGTTCTTTGCTTCGTTCACCTTTGCGCCGGGCAGGGCGTCAAGGGATTCGACAACGAGGCGGGGTGCCTCTTCATGGGTGGGAGTAATGAAGTAAAGCTCCTTTGCCTCCCGTGCGAGTGCATCCATTTCGTCACAGAAGAATTCTTCCGAGGAGATGTCTCCCGGATTGCTACGGTGCTCGTATGCGCGGGTGAGCGCCTTGAAGTGGTCTGCATCTTCAGTAGTGAAGGTGCGGTACTCGACGGCGCAGGTGGTGGTGCGTGCCATTGGGGGTAACCTCTTTCTCTGTATCCCCGTGTCTGGGGTGGTGTTTGCGACTCAGTTGAAGCCGTTTTCAAATCCTTACAGAAAATATAGTACCACACTTTTAAATATGCGCGCAACCCTTGGGGGTTAGTAAGACAGGCGCCTCCCCCACCACCCCCAACCTAGACACAGTAGAAGCGCCCAATAGAAAGGAACCAGCACCCCATAATTACCCGACAAGAACCCAAAAAGAGCAGAAAACATACTCGCCGCACCCCACACCGGTGGAAATGTTATGTTATATTTGTGTCAGCGCTCGCCTCTGGCATATGGGGAGAGCCTGATAAACGGATGCACCACCCTCGGGTGGTCATCAAGACCTGAGCACCCGCTACAGGGCGCAAAGGTTACCGTAGGCGGGTACCGCCTACTTGCCCCACATGGGAAAAGTGAAAGATTTTCGGGTATCTCGCATGCGTAGAACCTTGCCAGAAAGTCTTTTCCCTGCATATGTGGGGTTGAGCCCATCGACCACAAGGGAACCTTCGTGCTGGGCAACTTTTCCCCGCATACGGGGGGTTGAGCCTGAGCTCCTTGGTGTGACCATCAGTGCCGAACACTGGGGTAATATATTTGAAGACACATGTACCCTCTGGGGTACCTATTGCCCGCTCTCCGCCGCCCATATTATCCTCGACTATTATGCTGACCTCGAAAAGCCCTGCATGAAGCCACTATCGACCTTGTAACCCTTGTCCGCAAAGCAGGATTCCCCACCAGACAACCGGCATAAACAGGCGCAAAAGAAAATCCCCTGTGACTGGGTAGTTTTTACCTATCTAAGCACAGGGGTTGTTCTTTTATCAGCCTAAACCGGCGGGCACCAGCAGGTTAGCCACCTGCATTGACCAGTGCATCCATGTACTCGAACAGGGAGTACAGTTTCAGTCCGCCCGCATCACAGATGTCTTCACCCGAGCCCAATACCTCATTGATAGCATCAATCAGACCCGGAGGAACCAACCCAGCAGGTACATCAGAAGCCGCAAGGTGAGCAGACGTCTCAAACACAATCTCACGAACCTCCTCAACTACAGGCAAAACACCTCGGACAAACTCAGGGTTGTAGTGCTTACTGCGCTCCATACTGCCAAGCATTACCAAAGAAACCAGACGAACTGCAAGCTCCAAAAACTCCCCGGTAGAGACCTCAGATTCCTCAAAATCCTCGTCCCAGCGAGTCGGACCAGTAGCCCACAAGTCACACATCTGAGAGACGTAGAAGCAGACCCGACCGCACACCTCAGAACCATTAGACCCGAGCGCGCTCGCCGGTGCACGAAGCAAATCCTGGTCATCCAAAAGGTGCAGGTAAGGAAGCCACAGGCGACGATGCCCACTAATGAACCTCTTAAACTCATCAGCAACCTCAACACCGACTGCACCAGTAATCAGAGCCTCGACCTCCGGGGTGAGCGGCTTCAACTCCTCAATCAGCGGCAGATTCTCAAGGGCGAGCGCCAAATTACTCCACCGAGCGGGGGAAAGGTCTGTATGCCTGTAGGATGCAAATTCTACCTTGTTCAAGTCCACACCCAGGTGCTTCCAATGGTTCGGGTTCATGATGTGTTGGAATACGAAGTTCCGCTGGAGCGCACCGTTATAGGTGATGGTAGGCTTACCGTCCTCACCATCCGTACGGCACGCATTCTTCGCCGCATCCGCCTGAGCCAATGATTCAGGGATGTAGCTGATGGTGGGTTCAGGACACCAGGTGAGGTACTGGGGGTTGGTGCTGATGAAGTCTGCGATAAGGTGCGCGTACGGGCTGGCAGGGAAGACGGATGATGCCAGACCCCACTTGGTGTGCATACCCTGCACCCACTGGGCAGGCTCGGGTCGTACATAGAGCCAAGTGAGCGCATTACACAGCTCAGCACTCAGGTTGCCTTCATGCAGGTCTTCGTGGGTGAGCTCAATGACGACAGATGCATGGTTGCGGCGGTTGAGTAGTGCGGCAAGCTCACGCTGAAGGTCATAGCTCCCGTGATTGAAGCCCTTGAGGATGTACAGGGTGGGCTGGTCAGGTCGGTACCGCCCTTCCTTCAGAGCCTCAACGCTGGTCGATACGGCATACTCTCGCCTTTTTGCAAGAGCGGTCAGTGCGGCGGTCTTACCGATACCCGACTGACCAACAAGAGCGACAGGGGTGCTCTTCTTGCCCTCGCTAGGGAAGAGAAGATGCTCTGCTACCTTCATTGCAGTATTGAGGTCGGTCGCCTGCTGGGTGGTTTCCATAAGGGGTTTCCTTTCTTGCATTAGGTGAGTAAAAAGCGTACCAATCTTGGATTTTTCCCAGGGGATTTACCTAAGATTGGTGCGCTTTAGCTGGTGGGTGTTAGTTAGTCACCAAAGGAGCCAGAATCAGAGCTTCCACTATCGTAAGAGTAAGAAGAGCCCGAATCATACGAAGACGAAGAGTAACTAGAATCCGAAGAGCTCGAAGAATAGCTAGAGCTGGAATCCTGGTAATCGTAGCTAGAGGACGAGTAAGAAGAGCTCTCGTAGGAAGACTCATAGGAGGAGCCAGAATCGTAGGAAGAGCTGTAAGAGTCGTCAGACGACGAACCGCTATCGGAGCCCGAGTCACCCGAATCAGCACAAGCCTCATCCAGGTCATCATCAGCAGAACACTCTTCACCCCCAGAGGCATCTTCCTCTACCGGCTCCACATAATCATCATCACCCGGCTCCGGGGTATCCTCATCAAGCTCATACTCATCAAGAATCGACTTGTACTGCCACGGGCTGTACGGAGACGACAAAGCCGCAAGACTAGGAATATCTGAGAGCGAATCACCAGTGGTTGCAGAAGCGGAAGCACCGGCGGCAGATTCCTTCGCCTTACGCTTAGCCTTCTCACGCTCCTCACGCTCGGTACGGTTGCGCAAGATGCGCTCGCGGTTCTCTGCAAGAATCTCCTGCACATCATTGCTGACGGGTACCTGGTGGGGTTCCTTATCGCCGCCGAAAGCGTTCTTGAAGAACTTGAAAATGGGGGGCATAAAGTTTTCTCCTTAGTTTTCGGTGAAAATCTTGGGTATGTGAATGGGCTTAGGGGTTGGTCAAGCCGTGCTCGTAGAGCTGGCAGAAGATATTGTAAGCCTCTTCGGGTGTTTGCGGCTTCACTCCAGGGACAGCGTTTCGCTGGGCGTATCGTTGTTCGATATTGGTGTACACATGCTTCCCTGCCGGGTACGAGTACCACTCATTAGCGGTGAAGTACTTCGAGATGAAAGCAACCGGCTTACGGTAGGTCTCTTCGGCAGTGCTCGTGATTGCGTACAAATACTTGAGGTTCGTTGTCTCAAGCTGAGTCTGTGTGGCTTCGTCGTAAAGCTCTGCCACATAGGGTCTCGGTGATTTAGCGCCGTACGCGCCAGCTCTTCTAGAAACTGCCAATTTACTCTCCCGGAGGGGTTACGCTCCGGCGATTGGTGCCTGCACGCCGCCGGTAGCGATAATTCTTACTGCACTAATATTGTACAGCGTTTGGGAAGCGCTCGGTGCGCGCATAGTTCCAAAAAATACGACACTAGAGCCCCAAATGTTCAATGCCTTCATTGCGAACTCAATATCCCGCAGTGCCATGCGAACCTTCAGAGTGAGAGCATTATCGTTCAAACGCTCATTCACTTCAGGTGGAAGAGCAACGGTGACGAAGCCTTCCGTGTAGCTTTGCGCTGTCTCCGGCAAGATAGTGAATCGGGTCTGCTGACCTCCCAGTGCACGCCACACGTCATCTAGCGTGGGGACACCCTGGAAAGGTTCAAGCATAGGGGACGTATTACGCAAATCATGCTGAGAAGAACCAACATGCACCGGCAGGGAGCGCTCTGCGAGGGCGTGGGTGGATACGGGTACCCAGTTGTCACTCATGTGCGTTCCTGCTTCCTAGTTTCCGGCGAGGTGGTAGAGGCTGATTGCGACGAGTGCGATTCCGGTGAGGAGCGCGGCGTAGTGGTGGTGGTTGGTGTGTTTGGTGTCGTGGGTGGGTTCTTCTTTGATGTATCGGCGGGGCATAGGGTTTCCTTTCTGGGTTGTTTGTGTGCCCACGTGGGTGGGCTGGAATAATAATATCACACTTTTTATTTTCCGTGTTGCTGTAGGGGGGGGTGTTCCGGTGCGGTGAAGAAGGAAGCACCCCCAGAGGTTTCGGAGGGTGCTTCCTTCTTTGTTTTGGGGTTAGCGGATGTTTACGTCGTCTTCGCGGGGTGCCCAGTCTGTTGAGGTGGTGGTGTAGGTTGCGGTGGTGTAGGTGGTGGTTTCGGTGTTCATTTTGAGGAGGGTTTTGTCGTTGGCGTGGATGTAGCTGATGCGGATGGTGGGGGTTCCTGCCTGGTGCATTTTGAGTGCTACTTCCAGTTCTGCGAGTTCGGGTCGTGCCACGGGGTTGTGGGAGAAGGTGCTGAGTTTGTGGGGCTTGCTCATGTCAATATTGACGGTGGTGGTGGTTTCGAGCTGTGCGATGATGACGCGGGGCGTGGGGGTGGTCTTGGAGGTGAATGCGAGGCGGGTGGTGGGCATGCGCACCTGTAGGATTTTGTTGCGCTGGGTGTCTGCCGCCGCTTTGAGTGCTCGGGCGAATTCGGTGGTGGGTAGGTATGCGGAGACGGTTTCTTTCTGGTGGTCGTACTGGTGGATGGTGTCGAGGTGTGCGGAGGTGTCGAAGCGGTGGGGCTTCTTTACTCGGTGGGTGGTGATGTTGCCGTCTTCAATCTTCTGGATGAGGCATTCGGTGGTTCCGTGGTAGACGGTGGTTCCGTCCTGTGCTCGGGTGCTGAGGCGGAGTTCGAGGATGTCGGGTTTGGTGGCGGTCAGTAGCTCTGCGTAGAGGTCGAGGGTCTTGCTGGTGGTTCGGTGGGTGCGGAGGGTGCTGTAGGTGTACAGGTCGATGGGGATGCCCTTGAATCCGTCGAGGTGACCGCGTAGTGCACGCATGGCGAGGCTATTGCCGCCTGCGTTGGTGAGAGGGGTGGTGGTGTGTGCGATAGTGCCTCGCTGGTTGGTGACGGCAACGCTGTGGAGAATGTTGTCGTCGGTGAGGAACAGGGCGGGTGCCGGGGCGTTGTCGAGGTTGCGCACCTTGTGGGTGATGGTGTGGATGGAATTTGCCATAGCGTTGAACGCTTCGGTCTGCACGGTGCCCAGGTATTCTGCCTTCTCTGCGACGGTTCGGGGCTCGATGTGAACCTTGTCTTCACTCTTGCGCAGGGTAATACCGTCTGCTTGCACCTTGAGGATGGTTTCGGGGAGGGTCTTGCCAGGTTCATAGTGCTTGCTCATCAGGATGGTCACCTCATCCGCATCAGAGGGGAGGTTCTTGATGAGGCTCTTCAAAGCAGAGGCAGAAATGGCAGGGGTGATTTCACCAGAACCGGGGAAAGTTTCATCCTGCTCTACCTGATTTACCGGCAGAGTCTTCTCTGCAACAGCCGAGTGGGTACGCCAATCAACCATCGCGCACACGACCTTCTTGCCCTTCTCATCGAGGTTGAAACAGATGTAGAGGTCATTGGAGCGCTTCAGCATGTTTGCGAGCGCCTTGAATTCCTTGGTGGGGATAGTGAACTGCTTGGTCTTCATTGGATTTCTTTCGTTTAGGGGGTTTGTTGGTGGGGGTGACTATCACCCATTTACAATATATAGTACCACACTATTTATTGTTTGTGTAGGGGTTTTGGTGGTGTGGGTGTGTGCAGAAAGACCCCCAGAGTTTCTACATGGTGGGTGTAGAAGCTGTGGGGGTCTTGTGTGGGTGTTGGGTTTAGCGGTTGAGGTGAATCCAGACGGGGTAGGAGGTGTATCCGGTGTGGGGTTCGGTGATGCGTTCGCTGTCTTTGATGATGGTGATGCCTGCACCGGCGATGGTGAATTCGGGGATATTGAGTTTGCTGAAGTCTGCGATGTTTAGGTCGGTTCCTTCGGGGATGTGTCCGCCGGTGATGAGGTGTTCGATGTTGTGGGTTTTGGTGAGGTGTGTGCGGGGTGCGCCGGGTTCGCGGAGTGCGGAGGGGCTTCCGATTTCTACCCATGCTTCGAGGGTGTTGTGGTAGGGTTGGGTGCTGAGCCAGCCGCTGATGGTGTTTCCGTTGTTCTTGGTGGTGAAGGGGGTGATGTCGAGGGTGACGGGGTTGATTACAATGGTGTCTTCGGCGAGTGCGTATTTGTGGTCGAGGTTGAATTCTGTGTTGGTGCTGGACATGTAGATTTTCTTTACTCGGGCTACGCCGGATGCGCCTGCGTGGGCTATGCCGGGGACGAGGGTTTGAAGGTGTCGGGCAATTTTGTTGCCTGCGTCGAAGGGGGATTCGTTCGGGTTGAGGGTGCGTGCGTAGTTGGGGGTGCTACGTTCGGGTACTACGGCGAGGCGGTAGTCGTCGGGGTTGTCTTCTGTGGGTACGCCGAGGAGGACGTTCTTGAGAGTGTGTGTGCCGTCTGTCTGGGGGCTGTAGATGCTCAAGATGATGCCCTTGATTTCACGGATGGTCTCGTACTGGGTCTGTTCTACCATAGTCAGCTACTTCCTACTGCTTCTTCTGTTTCTTCTCGTCTGCGGGGTGTTTCTTCTGTTCGTCACGCCACGCCCCGACAGCTTTTTTCACAGCTTCAGAACAGCCCTGTACAAGCTCCTCGGTGTGGTCAATAGCTTTATCCCAGGATTCCATGAGATAGCACTCAGAGGATTTACGAACCTTCTTCTTCACCTCATCTACTGTGTAAAAAACAGTGGTGGTGCCACGGGTTCCGGGAACCCGCCGGTAGGCAGGAATCAGCTTCAATTGGTTCATTACCGACGCAGGCACCAACGTAATCGGGCTGTTGCCTACACGACTCAGGTAGTCTTTCCGTAGTGCGGTAGGGGTTACTATCAGTACAGGTTTCTTCCGGCTCAGCGGCAACGGTTCGGGGTACACTTCAACAATCCGTTGGACAGACTCACCCAGCCACAACAGCCGCAACGCGCCAGAAGTCGAAGAGGACTTCAGGACAGCCGCGTCCGGTCGATACAGCCGATGCACGGCATCCAGGACAGCCTTACGTGTTGCCCCGCCAGCCTTACCAGCATCCTCTACAGCATCCACTACCTCCTGCACAGTGTGCAGAACCGGCAACGACTCGACATCAACATTCGTGTCAAAAGGCTCATACGATTTGTACGCACGAGCGTGTTCTTCAAGGAAACCCATTATAGATTCCTCCTACTTCTTCAAAATAGAACGGGCGTGCAGGCAACCAGCAGTGACCGCACCTGCAACCACGAACGTGGTCAGAAACAAAAGACTCAGCTTCACCACGAAGGCAACCAAGGACAGTACCACAAAGGCGGCGGCGATTGCGGCAACCACACCCCACGGGAAAGCTTCAAGCTTAGCCAACACATCAGGGTGCTGTGCACGCAACAGACGGTGCAGACGATTAACAATTTCATTCATTGGGTGAAGACTCCTCAACGTTAGGGTTGGTGGTCACGCCGTGCACCGGCATGAAAAGGGTATCAAGTCTCTCAATAGCGTATTTCTGAGCGGCGTTAAGAGACTCTACAGCGCGGACTCGGTCGGCGGCGAGACGGTCTGCTAGGGGGACGGTCGCAGGCTGAAGTCGGCGCCGCACCTTCTGGTAAATAAGAGGTGCGTGCTCCTTGATGATTTTGCTAGCGGCGGCTTCATAGTGGAGCGTGCCGACTGCCTTGCTCATGGGGGTGTCCTTATCGGTCATTCTTCGCCTCCTGCACAGCGATAGTGAGGACGACTTTGCCGTTGTCGTGAGTTTCTGCCCCAGCAAGGGCGAGGGCTACACCGTGCTTCTGGGTGTCTTCTTCGGCAAGCGCGCCGATGGTTTTGAAGAGGGTTCCGGGGGTGTAGTCTGCGGTGGTGCGTACTGCTTGGGTGCAGGCGTTGGTGAGGGCGTTCCAGGTGCCGCGTTTGATGCGGCGGGTGACGCCGGGGGTGGGGGTTGCTTCTTCGATTTGGGCGTGGAGGGTGCCGTTGGTGTGTGCGGCGTCTACGATGATGTAGTTGATGGTTCGGTTCATGGGTTTAGATGAGTCCTTTCTGGTGGAGTTGTTCGGTTGCGGTGGTGTATTGGGTGTTGATTGTGTTGATTCCTGTGGTGCAGGCTTCGTTGATGAGGGTGGTGACTTTTTCGCGGGTGCCGGGTTCCCAGACTCCGCTGGTGATGAGGGTTTCTGCCTCACTTAGGGGTTGGGGTGCGGCTCCTGCGTCTTCGAGACCTGCGCGGGTGGCGTTCCAGTGTCGGATGCGGTTGGTGGTGACTCGCTGTTTGTAGTCTTCGGTGAGTGCTTGGTCGGCTTCTTCAGGGTTGGTGGTGGGGAAGATGAGGGTTTGGACGATGGGTACGGTGAGGTGTTCGTAGGGTACGGCGGGGGTTAGGTAGATTTGGTACCATTTGTGGGGTTCTTGGACGATTTTGAGGGTGCCGATGGTGGTTTCGGTGCCGTCGTCGTTGGTGTGGGTGAGGGTTCCGTTGGTGTGGGTGAGTAGGGTGGGTTTGTGTTCTTTTCCGATGCTGACGATGTCCCTGCCGAAGGTGTTGTTGATGTGTTCGGGTAGGCGCGGGTCGCCGGTGGTGCCGGTGTAGAGGGCGATGAGGGTGTTGTTGGGGATGGTTGGTTTGTGTTGTTCGGTGACTTTGTAGAGGGTGAAGTTCATGTGACTGGTTTTTACTTTCTGGGAATGAAAATAGGACATAACAATAATACCACACTACCCCCACCTGTAGGTAGGTGCGTAGTGTGGTATCTCGACACTCAACTGTGATTAAGAAGAGCGCTTGCGGTTCATCCGACGAACCGCACCCGAACGATTCTGCCTCAACGACACATCAAACGTGTAGTACGAATCAGTCAGCAGGGCACCAGAAACATCAGAACCCTGCACAGGAGTCACCAAATTCTTCAACCGAGCACGATAGATAAGACCACCCATACGGTCCTCACGCACATTCACAAACGCCTGCAACTCACGCGGAGCCCTACGACCAACAAACGGAGTCGTCGCAAACTTCACCGGATACGCCGAACCACCCACACGCACAGTCACAGCATTACCCGAACCAGCATGACGCAACATCACCACAAACCGACTATTATGCTCATCCCACAGCGCACTATACGAAAACTGCTCACCATTACGAACCAGCTGGCGGATACGGCTATTCACCGCACCAAAAAACACGCGAACATACTCCCCACGCGCATACCAATCAGGAACACACAAACGACCCTGCACAGAAACAGAACGAACAGAACCAGACTCCCAAACAGAACCAGGGACCTTACCCGAACCAGCCGCCACAGGCTTGGACGAACGATGAGACATAACCAACGGAGTAGACATAGGAGACATAACAGAAACAATTCCCTTCAAAGGTAGATAATAATAAGACCCAAAACCAGGTCACACAACAAGCATACCACACACAAAACAAAACATGCAATAAACAGGGTCTCAGGTAACAAAAAAGGTGGCTGACTGCCTACACCAAAAGCATAAACAATCAGCCACCAATAACAACACTAAACCGACTTACCCCGCTGAGCCGAATAAACCAACTTATCCCACTCAGCAAAAATCGCCTCAGCATCCTCACGACGATACAACAAATCCGACAACAACAACGGCTCATTAAAACGAGTCACCGAACGATGCGGCTTACCAGCTACCGCAGGATGACGACGCAAAACCTCCAACATCGCCTCCTCACCCGCAACCCTCGCCACACGACCAGCATACGAACCAACCGCCCAGAAACAAACCTGCTTCACACGAGAACGACCAGACACAGACACCGGGAACTTACGCTGAGCCTCACGAACCCAATGACTATCCACAGTGCCACCAGTCTTACTCATCCACTCACGAATAAACAGAGACTGCTCCAGCGAAAACAGCGAACGAACCTCCCCCTCACCATCACGCTTCCACGTCATAGTGAACGAGAACGTACGACCAGCCTCCTTCAGAAGCTCCTCAACGCGCTCGCCAACGAAGGTGGTGCTGAACTGCTTCTGAGGGACCTTTTCACGGGGCTCGCCTTCAGCTCGGCGGCGACGCAGGGCGTAGTAGGTCGCCCATGCGCCAACGACCATCATGGCGTCGTCAGCCAGGCAACCCTTGAGGCTCGGAGTAACCACAAGGCTACCCTTGCTCGTAGGGATAGGTGTCTGCTGACCCAGGACGAACTCGACAAACGCATCGAATTCGCTTTCCTCGATTGCACCCGAGTATCCGGGGTTGCTTTCACGGAATTCAGGGATAAGGCGGGTAGACAGCAACTGCACTGAGCCCAGGTCAGGGCGGCGAGCATTCAGCTTACCGGCAGACAGGAACACTACCGGCTTCACCGGTGCGGTGAAGATGTTGCGACCGGAGCCAAGGCGGTAGCTCTCCGAGACGTTGCGGGTGTCCACCAGGCGGCGGGGGCTACCGGTCTTCATCTCGATGTGTCCGACAACGCAGACGCCGTCGATAATGACGGGGTTCTTCTCGGTTGCGTTCTGGGTCAGCTTGCTGACAGTCTCAGGACTCATGGGGATGCGTGCAGTGAACGAGCTGTAGTGGTTCTCTGCAATCTCCTTGTACTGGTCAGAAGGCTGGGCGGCTCGAACATTGATGCCGAGAACATCACGGTAGTAAGTGTTCAGGGTGATGTATCCACCGTTCTCCTTCTGGGCGGCGGTAAGGCGCTTGCTAAAGTCCTTATCAAGTAGGGTGTCGAAGTTCAGCTTCGGGGTCATGATTTTTCTCCTTAAATCTTTGTAGTAGAGGATTTTTCTAAATCCATTTCAAATCTGAAAATAATAATATCACACTCTAGCTGAGGTGTGCAACTAGTGTTTTTGTGAGGTTTGTTAGCCGCCTGGAGTTCGGCACTACAAGATTCTCAGGAGTCAGCATGATGCACTGAGCTTCCCGCTCGATGCTTTGCACTTCCCCTGCAAGAGCCGCCTCAACTTCCCGAGTCCCTGCCTGGAGGATGCTGGCGTCTAATGTTTGGCTTTGTATTCGAGACAATGTCGCCCAGTTGCCACTGGAGATTCTGCAACTATCGAGGTGGCTGGGGGAAGGCATGGAGAGAATCTTGTCGATTTCATCTAGCCGGGGTTGAAGGACGGTTTCGATGATGTGGTCACACTCGTATGCGTTGAGGTTGTGGATGCTTGCGGCTTCCTGCACGGCAATGATTTTCAGTCGCCTATTCACGACAGGATTTGTGGTGTATGTGATGGGGGTAAGGACTTCATCTATAAGCCGTGTGTACTCTTCTAGGTTGCGTCCTGACCTGGAGGTGAGGGTGTCGATGTGGTTGCTAATGATTCGTCGCATTGAGAGGAGAGCTGACATGTAATTCATTGACGTGCACGCTCTCCTTCCGGTTGCAGAGATACTGAGGGTAAAAAGAAAGCTGGCTCATACCTTCGGTAACCCTCTCACACACCATCAAACGGGGGTTACTGGCAGTATGAGCCAGCTCTGCTCGAAAATCTTCATGATTTTCTATGCCGGGTGCCTTACATGTGGAATCGGCGGCAACCGACGGATTTACCCTCCCCCGCCCATAAAGATGGGAAGGGGAGGAGGAACCCTTGATAATCACCCTCAAAATATTGAGGATGCCATGTCCCACCAAGGGATTCCTAGTACGCCTGGTGGGACTCGAACCCACACTCCGAAGAACCTGATTTTGAGTCAGGCGCGTCTGCCAATTCCGCCACAAGCGCTTACCGGGGATACTCCACAAATGTGGGGCACCCCCGAATTTGGAGGTAAACTGTGAAGCGCACTCCCGGCGAGCTCCACACTGAATACTATACAGGCACCCGGTGGTATCTGCAAATCAGCTGGCTAGTTAATTTGGAAGATTCCATACTCTTCCAACACTTCATGGATGCGTGAACGCATCTGTTCCTCCGTGATGGGCACTCTTGGGGTGAGGTGGTCAATATGGATGCTGTGTTCCTCGTCGAGCCAGACTTTAGTTTGCTTGAAGTCGTTCGCACGATTGTTTGCAAGATGCTCACCGTCTAGGGTTGCCCACCTCACGTTACCTGTTTTGTAGGTTTGGTACCTGAATCCCACGAGTTTATGCCAATCAGGGATGTAGTATCTGACATGGTCGAGCCAGAGGGGTTTCCATCTGTGGATGATGATGGATTCGTCTGCTATTGAAGTGCGGTACATCTTTTTTCCTCTGAATGTAGGTCGAGTAATGCCCCAAAAACCAGGGGTGATACCTAAATATTACCACACTAGAAGCCTTACGTGTAGGAATGGTTTGTGGTGAAAAAAGACGCCTGCCTCCTGCCCAAAAGAACCAGCCTTCCAGGTAAGAAACAGGCGCCAAGGGGGTACATTAAACCCCTAAACTTCCGCAAGAATTACTGGCAAATGGCTTGCCTCCTTGCGGTACGTAAAGTCTCTAATGCAGTTATCCCACTGCGGGTAAACAGGGCGCACCAGTCGGTACCCGCTATCTCCCAGCTCGGGCAACGCGCACAGCTCATCCACCAGCGAATCCCACCGGGTGCACTCCCAATACCGAGCGTCCAATACACCTGCCGGGTTTATGCCACCCAACACTACACCGGGCTCCGACTCCCACAAAACCTCGCACACGCCACCAGGCTCAGGGTCACCCACCAAAACCCGATAGCCGCCACCAGCAGAACCGCGAACCACACCACCTGACACTGATAGCCAGCCCAGTACGCAACCCCCGTCTAAAACATCAGCAAACCGAGACCTCAACCCCACATCCACACGCTCAGCTAAATGGTGTACATCAGGAAAGATTGACACCATGCCAAATACTCGCGTCTCAAACGCTGTATCAGACAGCGGCGTAAAATCATCCAAACGCATCGCCTCACCACTATCGACCGCCCGGCTCACCAGTGGAACATCTGCCTCCACCACCCGCAACGCCAGCACCTCCTGACCGGAGACCCCAAAAATAACCCCATTGCCCTCGCACACACCATTGGCACCCAGACCTACCAGCTCTGAGACCACGTTAGATACAAATCCGCCAACATTCGCATCTGGCACACCGCCCAGGCGCTCAACAACACCAGCGACCACCTCGCCAGGGAACTCGGCACCCGCCAAAACACCGGGGGCAGTCTCCAGCTCAAAAAATGCTCGCACACTCACCACCGTGCGTCTCCCGCCAGCACGACGCACCACCGACACCACCGACACCGGCTTACCCACACCCCTCACCGACGGCTCAGTACGACACAGATTACGGGCAAACATCAACGAACTAGTCACAGCAAACCTCCCGAATAGTTACAGAGACTCAACCAAAGCGTCAAAGCCACCCACCAGAACACCCTTGCTGAAACCAAACACAGACGGAGATACAAGAATGGGTAACCAGAACCAAGAGCCAGTTGATACAGCAGGGACAATAGGCTCGACAGCACAGCCAGCCACACTATTACGAGCGTTGGTTAGACTCTGCACCAGCGCGCCCTGAAGCTCAGCAGGTTCAACACCTTCACGGCGAGCTTCCTGCATGTCTGCACGGGCACTCAGAACCGAAGTCCAGGAGCGGTAGCGGAAGAACTTATCGGATAGGCGGCGGGGGTCTCCCAGACCGGAGGTTACCTTCACGGTGTCTTCCCCTTCAGGTGCGCTCCAGCCGACCCACGCGACAATGGTGCTCGGGTTCTTCTTAGCAAGTTTGGAGTTGATGCCAGGAACTTCACGAAGCTCTTCTGCCTGTGCAGGAGTGATGATGTTGCCGGTGCACTGCACCATGTAGCAGTCCAGCCCAGCAGTAGCGTCCATCGTAAAGTTGTCGAGAAGTTCCGGGTAGACCTCTGCGGGGCTCACGATACGGACAGGCAGGCCCTTGACTTCGTTGAGGCTGACGAAGGGGTGAGTTTCATCTGAAGAAGCGTAGTAAGTTTCAAGACCTACGAAAGCCTTCGCAAGACGGTCGCGGTAGTATTCGTTGATGTCGTAGCAATCATCTGGCAACCACCCGGCGGCATGGTCTGCAAGCTCAGGGTTGATAGGAATAAGGATGCTCTGCTCGTCGCTTACCGGCGCGTGGACGTATCCGTGGGAGAAATCCATCTTCCCACCGAAGGGCTCGCCAAACAGTAGGAGGTTTACCGGAACGCCCTCCTGGATGTGGGTAAGCTGGTCAAAAACATCTACAGATTCAATCTGAGAAGACATGATAATACGGGTTCCTTTCTGGATAAACGAGGTCTTTCAATCATACCCCGGCGCGGCGGTCAGGGTAAACGACTGTTGCCATTTTTGTTGGTATTACGCGGATGAATTATTATTGACACTATTGGGAGCATTATCAGCAACTCAATATGCTAGACGGATAGGAGGGTGTGTTGGCGAAAAATCAGACCTACAGGGCGTTCTCAGCGCGTCCTTCTCATGTCCTGGATTTGAACGGCGAGGTGCTGGATACGGAGCTTGTCATGTGTCAGCTCGTGTCTGAAGTTCGTGACATTTCCGCTTATGCGACCTATGTTGCCCGTAATGACACCCAGCTTGAGGCGGGGTTGGCGCAGGCTGGTGCTGTTCAGCCTGCGGTTGCTGGTCGTCGTGCGGGTGTGACGATGCCTGAATTTCTGTCTTCAGGCAAAACTGGCAGGTCGCGTAAAGAGTGGTTGCTCAGGCACCGTGTGGTGACCGAGTATCGGTCGTGGCAGGAGCGCATCAACGCCGTTGAGGGCGTCTCCTCTAAGTATGTTTCTCAGGGGTGGAAGCGCACCATGAATGCTTCTGCACCCACTTATGGTGGGGACTACATCAATCTGGGCGCTGTTGATAGGCAGTATGCAGTCATCGAGAATAACCCCGCCGCTGACGGCGAAATCATCCTCAAAATGGTGATTCGCGGTGCATGGTATCGACTGATTTTCAGCTTCGATAAGACTCGCTTTCCCGAGGGGAAAGTCACCCTGCCGCTGGTGAAGGTCGAGAACGGGGCACCTGTTTTCATTTTCACGGTCATGACAGAAAACCCCGTCGTCCAGTTCTCGGGCGACTACGTCATTGGCGTAGATGTTGGTATCAACGATTACGCAACTGTGGTTGTTCGCAATACCTCCACCGGGCAGGTAGTCCACGAAACGACGCTTTCCCAGCGTGCCCACTCCCTCTGGAACTCCGTCCGCGCATCCGAGCGTCAAGTAAAACAGCTCAAGAAGAAAGCAGACCGACTGCTGTACCAGCGACAAGCACGCATGTCGGCTCTTGACGAGGCACAGTTCCACCGTGAAGCCGCGTCGAGGAAAAAGAGGGAGTTGGCGATTCTTGCGGCGCAGGAAATCGCTTACCTGTCCCATCTTTGGGGTAACGCGGTTGTGGCGGTCGAAGACCTCAGCTGGATTACTAACACCATGAGCAACGGCAGGTGGAATCGTGGCGCGTTCACCCAATGGCTCACCCACTACATCACACAAAACGGCGGTTGGGTCGTTGCAGTAAACGCGGCGAACACTTCGCAAATCTGCCATGCTTGCGGCGAAAAAGTTAAGCACCCTGAGCATAAGGTATCCATTTGTGCCAAGCACGGCGCAATGGATAGGGACGTGAACGCCGCCGCAAACATCGCCGCACGCGCCATACCAAAGGTAGAGAAAGCACGGAACACCCGTGCGAAAAACCTCAAACTACAACCCCAGGTTGCCTTGAAAACCCCTGTGGCTAGGGATTCTTTGAAATACCCAGGCAGGGACAGAACGAAACACGCTCCGACACCAAAAAGGAAGAACCACCCCCGAATTTCTAAGGAGGTGACTCTTCCTTCTTCTAGCCCCGCTAGGGTCACCATGACCACCGTACTAGCGGACTGCCACACATCCGGTGTTGCAGAGACCGATACGGCGGCTATCAATCAGGGAAATATAATCTACAAATGTAGGCTATACAGCCTTAATTGATACGGTACAAAAAAGAGGCAAGCTCACGACCCGTCAGACCAGCTGGCAGAGCTGACCTTGGGAGGAACTTGCCTCTAAAAAGTAAGGCTGAATATGAGCGCCTTCAGCTCCCCCGACTGGACTCGAACCAGTAACCCTTCGATTAACAGTCGAATGCTCTGCCAATTGAGCTACGGGGGATTATATGCAGACCGCAAAAGAGAGATACGGTCGAGTGCCCCTGGCTGGATTCGAACCAGCGACCAAGAGATTAGAAGGCTCCTGCTCTATTCCGCTGAGCTACAGGGGCTAACTTCCCTAATCACACCTTCAGGGCGCCCCTGCCACTAACGAAAACAGGAACACCCCCACGGCGTGAAGACGAAAGAAATATGATTACACGTCTGACAGATAAGCACTAACGTACCAGCTGGCATCGTGGAAAGCAGGCGAGAAGCCGACTGCTCCGCGCCCCTAACTGGAGTCGAACCAGAACACCTTTCCGTCATTTACAGAAAAGTGAAACCGTTAGGGGCATACATGGGGGCGAGTAGTCCCCGCCAGGCACACAACAACCCAGCAGGCTCACCCCCATGCTCACCAAGTAACTCGCCCTGTCACCAACAATCACCGAACAGGGCGAGCCCTCAAATACATTCATTCCCCCAACCCTGCACCAACAATCCCTCAAACAGGGTCAGGTTCCTGAATGTACGTGCCTCTGACTGGATTCGAACCAGCGACCAAGATGTTAAAAACTCTTAGCTCTACCACTGAGCTTTACAGAAGCATAGCCACCTGCCGTCGAGCACACACCGTGTTCCGCACAGATGACCGGGTCCTAAAAGAAAGCAAGAAGAAATACGTCCCATACCTGAGAACCGTGGAAAAGAATCAAGTACAGTACGTATATCTCAGAAGAGCCCCACCCCGGTCTAAGACCAGGAAGCAGGTGCTTCCGTACCCCCAACGGGATTCGAACCCGTGCTACCTCCGTGAAAGAGAGGCGTCCTAGTCCACTAGACGATAGGGGCGAGGAAACCTGCATCGCATTAGAGGAGCTACCCGAAACACGGATGCAGGCTGGAACCCTCGCGAAAGGCTCCCTGACATAACTGGGTGCTCTGCCAGTTGAGCTACACCCCCATAGAGGAGGTGATGGGAGTCGAACCCACAACCTCACAGCTACGTCATTCATTTACTGGGTAAGAGAGGGACCGAAAACAGAAAACATCCTTCTCCCAGCGTGCGCCCTATGGGGCTCGAACCCATGACCTGCGGATTAAAAGTCCGTAGCTCTACCAACTGAGCTAAAGGCGCCAACGGCATACTATGAAGATTCTGCGTACAAAAACACAGCAGGAGTAGGTCTCGCATGCCAGAAAACCCGTCCTGTAGAGGTTACCACTTTGAACAAATGATAACAAGTGCGCCCGAAGGGATTCGAACCCCTACACCCTTACGGATACCGGAACCTAAGTCCGGCGCGTCTGCCAGTTCCGCCACAAGCGCTCGCATGAGTCAAGCCAACGACTGAACAAAACCTGACCCATGCTTTTATTGTTTGAGTAAGTAACCGTGTGGATAACTTACTCATTACACAGATGTTACTCTGCGTAGCATACCCCAATGGAATCGAACCATTGCCTACGGTTTTGGAGACCGTCGCTCTACCATTGAGCTAGGGGCATTCACGAAGAGCTCTTGGTAAACCAGGCTCTTCTTTTTATGTGCCACGGGTAGGATTCAAACCTACGTAGTCAGTGACGGCTGATTTACAGTCAGCTCCCTTTGTTCTCTCGGGCACCGTGGCTTATACATGTACACTATTCGTTTGTCATATAGCGGCTGTCTCTGAGATGGTTTCTGACTCCTCCTCAGAACAAGACAAGAATATCATATCACACTCTAGAGTGTCCATGCAAATCTTGTTTGTGCCTCTTACTGGATTCGAACCAGCGACCCCCAGATTCGGAATCTGGTGCTCTATCCGCTGAGCTAAAGAGGCTTACAGGAAGCAAGTTTATCACACTTGCTACGGTATGTAATTCCTTTGCAGGAATGCGTGCACCTGGGGGGATTCGAACCCCCACGCCCGTATTGGGCACCACCACCTCAAGGTGGCGTGTCTGCCATTTCACCACAGGTGCTCGGGCTGACGTAATAAGAGTGTTCCTATTACGTCAGTCCTTGATAACCCCTTGCGGGGCGCTCACTTCCTTGACATGCGTCCGCCTCGCCCGAACTCGGGTTTGGCTTGTCACCGTACCTGGCGGGCTTGGTGACTTGCACAAGAAATATAGTAGCACACTTTTTTCTGTATGCAAACCGTGTCGTGTTGGAGTGGTGATTAGGTGAGCTTGAATGTGATGGTTTCACTGTTCGGTTTTGCCCCAAAATTGACCATTTCAATGAAAGCGCCGTTTTGTCGAGGCTGACCAGCCGTGCCTGCTCTGCGGAGGATTACCGGCATGCTGTCGGTGTAGGTGTCCACGCTGAAGCCGTGGCTGTAATCAGGGTAGACCGGGCAAAAGATTTGGTAGCCGCTACGCCGCTGGATTTCTTCAAAGATTTCCTCACTGTTCTTGATGTACTCGTACACATCCTTAGCGTCTGCGTAGTCTGCGTACTCCTTACGGGATTCCAGCTTCGCGTCGATGAACTCGCCCTTTTGGAGAACCTTGTGCTCGGGGGATTTCCAAAGGTATGCGTGCATGAAGGTGTCATCTACCCAGTGGGGTCGGGCAGAATCGAATTGGTAGTCACCGATGATGACGTCGTACCCAACTTTTGCGTGGGCGGTGGGACGCTGGATAGAGCGCACCCACCCAATCGTGTAGTCGCCGATAAGGTTGTTGTACGTCAGGTTCTCAAAAGGAACGTTCGCCGCCTTGAGAGCAGGGAAATGCTCACTCATGTACTTGAGTGTGGGGATAGTGAGGTACCCGCCTTCCAGCGGCACTGCCCAACCGACGTCCACCCCAGAAGCGTAGTCGTCAAAAATATGTGCCGCTTCTTCGTCCGTCAGCTGAGTGACGCTCTCCGGTGTCAGAATAACGTTATCGACACCGAACTTCGGGTTCACTGCCTGAATCTGCTTCACCTCTTTGATTCCGAAACTCGTGTGCACCGGCACCTTCAAAGTCGGCAGGAGCACATCAAAATCGTCATTCACATGGATGACAGTAGGCTGATGCTGGTAACCCAAAACACGCATCAGACGGTATGCCTCTGCACGTTCCGGCTCGCCGGTAGGGATAGGGGCACGGTTCGTCCAAAGCTTCGACTCTGCCGCACGTTCCAGCTTCTCAGTGGGGAATTCAAAAGTGTGCATCTCGTACGATTCGTACGGGTCAATCGTGAACGGGATGGAAATCTTGCCCTTACGTAGGGCGCCGTCACGAATCAGCACGTACAGCCACATTGCTCGCCGGTGGGTATCCTGGACGACAGCTTCGTCTGCGTCGCCACCTGCACGAACCTTCATGGGGCTCTCCCCACGAAAAGTGGCTTCTTCAAAAGCCACTGATTCTGCCGCAAAGCCTTCATAATCATCCGGGTCAAGCACAACGAGCTGAACCTTAGAAGTGTCAGACATTATTAAACTCCAATCTTACGGAACGAAAGTGCGGTCACCACTGGTGCCAAACCACCAGCGCCGCAGTTTATTAGAAAAACCACCAGTAGAAGAAGGTGACGAATCGGTGAGGGGAGACTGCTCAACCGCACCCTCAACATCCGACACCACAGCATCCTCAGATTCTTCCTCAGCAGGAATCTCAGGGGCATCAGCCTCCCAGGAAGTGAAGAACGCCTCCGAGAAGGGGAACACGCCAAGCTCACAAGGGGGATACCCGCCACCATGCTTCCAGTACGTGCACTCACAGCCAGGCACACACCCACCTACACAGGAGCACTCACAGAACCCAACAGTCTCATGGCAATCACACTCGCACTCACCCGAGCAAACATGCTCACAGCCACAGGCGCAAACACAATCGCATTCACACTCACAGGAGCACTCTAGAGACACAGCATCCACCGACACTCCACCGTCTCTAGAAGAACAACAATCCACCCCACAATCACAAGCACACGAGCACTGCTTCGTCACACCTGACGGGAAATCAACCCCAGCAACAGCCGCACAACACTCACACTGAGCTCTACAGCAGTCCCCACAATCACAAGCACACGTACACTCAGCAGAATAAGCGGCAGAACAACACGCACAACCATGCGTACCCGAGGCAGAAGAAGAGTCCACAGCCAACTCACCCCTCCGCCGCATCTTCTCCAAATTATCCAGCGTCCCCGCCCTAAACAAATCAGCAGTCAAAGCATCATCACCACGAGTAGGCGACAACTCCACAACAGAAGACACACTACTAAACTGACTCCGCACCGAAATACTACCCACCACCTTCTCCTCCACACCAAACTCATACCCCAACCGAGACATCACCTCATTCATCCGCCCCTCAGACTCACCACCAGCAATAAAAGGAAGCTCAATCACAACAGGTCTACCACTACCCCTATACGAATCCGAAACCTCAAAAGCCGGAAACGGCACAGCAGACAACGGAGCATGCACCAACACCTGATACGGGTAACAATAAAAAAGCTTCACATCACCCGACACACGAGACAAACGCACATCCGAATAGCGAGCAAAACTCACCGAATCAACCCAAACCCCAGCCCGGAAATGGTCAAGCCGGTCAAGAGAATCCTGCACAGCAGAATAAAACCGCCCCACACGCAAAGCAGAACAAACAGAACAATCCTTAGTAGCCCCACAAATATGCTTCTGAAAAACCACCTCAACAGGGAAAATCCCCAACGCCCGCTGACCCCCAGCATCAGAGTTACCCAACCTCGACCGAGCCCTCTTCGTCAGCTCAAAAAGCTCCTGATTAGTCTCCCAAGCACGAGAACGAGCCACCAACCAATCACCCAACAAAGAAAAAACATCATCCACCAAAAACCACACCCCCCACAAACATAAACAACGAAACAACAATCATAGAAACCATACACAGGGCCACCACAACACCCAATATTATCATCGGCGCAACCCTAGCATCCACACTACCCCAAGAAGACCTCACCATACACGGAGCACCCCCAACAGAAGACTCCCCAACAGGCACTTCCTCACTATCCGCATCACCCTCACCATCCACAAAATAAGCCTCTGACGCCCTAAACAGACCACCCCACAGCTGGGCACGCTCAAAAGCCTCATTCTCCTCAATATGACGCTTCAAACCAGGCGTCTCAGCAAGAATCAGAGACCACTCATCCTCAGAAACATCACCCATCAGAACCTACGCTCCCCGCCAACCAAAAGAAACAATAAAGAAAACAGCCAACAAGCAAACCCCAAAACCACCAGACACCCCACACAAGTAGCAAACACCCACAAAACCGCCGACAGTCGCCCCAGCCAAACAGAACCACGCTCTCCTACGGCGCTCACACCACCAGACTCTACCACCCGACCAGAATCTCCGCCTTCACCCTTACCCTCCTGAACAACACCCATACTAGAGAGACCATCAGCAAAATAAGCCTCAGACGCAGTGAACAGCTCCTCCCACACCACCAAAGGCGGCACAACGTCACACGCCCCAACATGCGAGGGCTTCACAACAGCTTCATCACCTTCACCTAGAGGCGAACCAGGAACATAAGACCCCGCCACAGACGAAGCCCACTGCACAACAGGGAAAGAACCTACACCCTCACCAGACCCCGACTCAAAGAAAAAGCCAGCACTATCTTCTTCAAACTCCATCAGCATCGCATCCCGACTAGGAACCACCGCAGACCTCGTACGAACATCACTAACAGGCACGGGCGAAGAACACGGAATCATCGGCACACTACACCGACCAACACCAGGATAAGGCGGTTTAGTGTGAACAACTTGTCCGTTGATATTGTTTGCATGCCACTGCTCAGAACCCTGCACTTTACCCTCCAAAATTAAAGCAGTCATTTAGGTGATACGTAATAGTCACTACTTGCCCATGATGCGCTCGCGAAGCTTCTCTGAGAACTCCTCAGCCTCAACCTCAGCGAGCAAAGCGTCCTCTGAGGACTTACCTTCACGAACTTCCTTGATGCCTTCAAGATATGCCGCAGACTCATCTGCCTTACGTCGCACACCCTTAACATCGAAGGAGAGAGAAGACTCACCCAAATTACTCAGGGTCTCTGCCACATTGACTGCATCATTCATGGCGACAAGACGGTTTACACCAGTCTCTACATGCGTCACAAACTCGTACAGATTCGTAACAATTCGCCGGGTCTCTTTCCAAGAGTCCTCGTTTTCTTCCACCGATTCGGTAAGAGAACGATACACGCTGGTGTTGGTAGTGATTGATGCGTTGCAGTCGATAAGTTCGCGGATTTCTTCATCGGTCAAACCGTGGTACTTGCGCTCATTGTCGTCCATCATCTTAACCTTTTCGGTGTCGAGTTTGGCGAGAGCTTGCTTGTTTTTCTCGGTGAGGGCGTCTTTCTTTTCCCAGAGGGTTTTAAGTTCCGCCTCGACTTTTTCGAGACGAGCTTTGCCGTGCTCAGCTCGAATGATGAAAGTGTGGTAGACCTCAGAAAGCTTGCTTACCTGGCGGCGGGTGTCATGAACCTTCTCCATCGTCTCGCGGACATCGGGGTTGGTCTTCTGCGACTCGGGCATCGTGATAAAAATCCTTTCTCCACACATGAGCAGGTAAAGTTCAGTGAGTTGTTCATTAGTGAGCGCAGGGTATGCCCTGCGGAGAGCACCTTGACCGGCTTGTACCAGGTCTACGATTTCTTTGGGTGTGGGAACACCGTCTTTAGCCCAGGTGACACTCTTGTGGTAGTTGAGCATCGCTTCAGCCAGCTTGTCGTCGTACAAAGTGTCGATGTATGCGAACATTGCGAAGCACTGGGCATACTCTTTGCGGTGCCGCAGGCGGGGAGACAGCTCTTCGTCGCTCATGGAAAATCCTTTCTGGTCTAGGCAATTCTTCTGCCTAACACCTTCTAATTCTAACAGATTCAGCAAAATGAGAACCTACTGTTTTCGGGCATAAAAAAGGTGGCGACCCGGAAGAAAGGATGAAAGACCGGGTCGCCACCTCACCAGGGTGACATATCATGTTCCAGCGCTAAGCTAAAACACGCTCATTGAGATAACTCTCCGAGGCTCTTGGCATCAGAGAGCCCCTGGTAAAATCCCCGAGTTCGTTAAACCATGAGGTAACGCTTCTCAAGGGGATAGAGGTGTGTACGGGAGTCGAACCCGCATATCTTGCGTGGGAGGCACGCGCTCTACCGCTGAGCTAACACACCGAGCGTGTCTCTAAAAAATTAGAGACACGCCAGCCAAATCTAGATTCAGCCAGGAAATCTGCTGGTTAAGCCATTGACACCATGCAGAGCCTAAGCTTGTCTCGCTTTAGCTGGAACCACTTGCCTAGCGGCTAGTGGTCGAGCCCCCTGCCGGTCTCGAACCGACGACCTTCTGTTTACAAGACAGACACTCTACCGACTGAGCTAAGGAGGCAAAGTACTTATCCTCTTAAAAAGATTTTAAGTACATTGGATAGTTTACCAGGCGCAAGCTCCAGGTTGTCAAGCTAGAAAGTGAACACAAGAATCTCAAATATCAGTATGAGTGCCAGAATTAGTCGGAGATTTTTGTCCTTGTACCATATGGGCGGTGTGTGTAGGTGCCCTCTGGATGCTGTGTGGGATAGTGCTGGCTCAGACGTCAGAGGTTTGCCCTTCGTAAATCCAAGGACTTTTTTCGTGAGAGCGTAAGCACCGAAACCGTCTGCATAATCCAGATACTTCCGCTTATCAATGTGATACTCCAATACCAGCTGTTCCGCCGGATTCATCTTTGCGAAATCCTTCATGAATCGTGCAAGTGCGACACCTAGAGCTCCAGGGACATGTACAGTTCGGTTCCTAATCTTTTTGAAGAAGAGCTCTACCTCATTTGCGTAACCACACTCAGGACAGCGGACAGCCCTAGAGTAATCTTTCCACACCAAATCTGCGAGCTGTTCATAATTATCCCAGCGCGTAGGGATATTGTGGAAGTCTTCACTTTCGCGGTAAAAAACGTATCCGTCTTGATAGGTTGCCTCGGCGCTTACCTTCAGCTCTTCTTGGTATTCTTCATCTTCTTCGCAGATGATTGTGGGGAAGCACTGTTGTAGGTTCAGCATGAGATGCTTCCTATGGTGGCATGCCCAGTGTGTATATCTGAGCCGGTGAATATAATGAGAAAGCTCAGCCATAGACTCAATAAAATGGTTGAAAAAATCACGGTCTTCCTCTGTCAGCGGTGCATAAAATTTCATAATGCAGTTTTATCCTTTCTTCCCGATAGTCTTATCCGGGGCGCACTCATATGCGTGAGTGTACCCCGGATAAGATGTCGAGTAATTAGACGCCCAGGCGAGCCTTGATTTCCTTGGCTTTCACTTCAATACTGAGCTGATTGAGCTCAGCATTACCAGATGTGACACTCTTGTCGTGTAGTACCTCGATAATTCCTTCTGCTTCAGAAGCGGCACGTCGCACATTAGAGATGTCGGCGCTATCGTTTTCAAATCCGCCGAAGTCGAGGTCGTTCAATGTGTCAGATACGTTAGTGGCAAGAGATTTCAGCGACAGCGCAATGTCCATTTCCTTGATTGACTGCTCAATCTTGCTGATGACTGCCCTGACGTCTTCAAAGCGCTTAGAGAATTTCTCTATTGCTGAGGTCTGGATTCTGATTCTCTCTTCGTTGAATGCAATTTCCTGGGTTGCCTCAAGCACCCTAGTGTCATCCAGCGAGGCGCCGCCCTTAACCAATTTGCTAAACTTCGATTCCCAACTGCCCAGAGAATGCTTAGACTCTTCAAGGAGGAAATTGTACTCTGCAATCTTAGTCGCAATTTGCCCAGCAAGAACACGGTGCTCGGCGTGTTGCTTCTGGAGTCGCGTAAGGCTCTTATCCGTGGTCTCCATGTACAGGTCAGCTCCTTCTAGCCGTTTAGCGATTTCTTCATGCGATGCGTTGGGCATGAATCTCTGTAGTTCAGCGTATGTGGCACGCTGGAGTGAGGCGGCGGCGCGTAGCTGGTCATCAGACGGACTTTCATAGTGGTCGTGAATAACCTGCTTGAAGTCATCACTACCCGTCTTGCAGGCGACCAGTTCAGCATCTCCGCGAGCCAGAAGAAGCTCGACAGCAATATCTCCTGCCATTTTCAATCCTTTCTGTAGTAACACCCATATTACCACACTGAACGATTTAAGGGCAGGTTACATTAGCTTGCCACTCAACCCGCTCGGGTGCACACAAAACAAAATCCCCCCAAGAGATTACTCTTAGGGGGATTTAGCTAATTCCTAGTAGATGCAGGGTGTTCCCTACTCTTCAGATGCAGACTCCGAAGACTCGACATCAATGGTCTCTACACCAGGAACCTCAGATTCCTCTTCGGCACCAGGCGCATCTTCGATGACGTCTTCCTTGCGCTTCTTGCGGATAATCAACCCGGCAAGAATACCACCGATTACAGCGATACCAGCGGCAATACCAGCAAACAAGGCGGTCATAGAGCCCTGCTCGTTCCCTTCATGACCAGTCTTAGCCTGAATCGGCTTAGCAGGGTCGGAAGGGGTTACCGTTGCCGGGTCGGAAGGCTTCTCTACAACAGGCTCAGACGGAGAAACCGAAGGAGCAGGCGTGGTAGCTTCCTGAGTCGGTGCGGGCGGGGTGGACTCAGACGGGGTTACAACCGGTTCCGAGGGCTTGGGTGCCGGAGGAGTGGTTTCGCTCGGGGTCGGTGCCGGGGTAGAAGTTACCGGAGCAGAAGGCTCAGGGGTGACCGCAGGAGTAGACGGGGACGGGTTGGTGGTCGGTGCGGGCGGGGTGGACTCAGACGGAGTCGGGTCACTCGACGGGGTCACAACCGGTTCCGAGGGCTTGGGTGCCGGGGCGGGAGGAGTGGTTTCGCTCGGGGTCGGCTCAGGAGTCACTTCCGGGGTAGAAGGAGTGGGCTCGGGAGTCGGCTCCACAGTGGGGGTAGGCTCCGGCTCGGGGGTCTCAGACGGGTCAGGCTCAGGGGTAGGGGTAGGCTCAGGCGCTTCGACCGGCTTCACGTAGACCGAGTAGTCGTAAGTGTGCTCATGCTCACTAGAAATAGAGCATGCCGCAGTAGCGGAGGTAGCACCAAATGCCTTAGAAGAAAGCACCTCCAAGGTTCCCTGACCGTTCAGATACGGGGTGAGAGAAGTCTTAGCGTCGTAAAGCTCAACCTTAGCACCAGCAGGGGTAACGGGTGCCGCCCGTACGACGTCCTTACCGAAGATTGCATTGGAGAAGAATTCAGTTGCAGTACCAGGCATCAGCTCACTATCAGCAGGCATGACGATAGTGCGTGCGGCAAGGTGGTCAGACGGTCCAACAGAAATCTCTTGAGTACAGCTGGGAACCTTTTCGATAACCTTGAAATCAGAGCCAGTCACTTCACCAGCAGTGCTGGACGCCTTGACGTTCTGTACGGAGATGGTCTTGGTTTCACCCGGCTTAATCTCAATCTTTTCCAGCGAGACAGGCTTACCGTCACGGGTCATAGACAAGTGAATCTTGCCGTCGTCCAGGGAAGACCCTGCCGCCGTGGTTGCCGGAACCTGAGAATTGTTAGTGTAGGTAAAAGTTACGTCACCTGCATCATTGACATTAACCTCGCTAGGGTTCTTCGCGGTCGTACTCAGCTGACCAATAGTGGTGTTGGCAGATACGGCGCCCTGCTGACGAGTCGGCAGGGTGGGGTTGAACGTAATACGCTGAGTTACGGTTCCGGTTCCGTCTGCGCGCTCAACGGAATAGAGGAAGGTGATGCGCTGAAGAGTGTCATCATTGCGGGGAATGGTGATAGTTCCGTCGGAATTTGCACGGATAGTGGTAGAAACACTACCCTTGCCCAGGGTGAGGGTAGTAGCGTTAGGCTTCGATGCGTCGTCGCCAGCATAAACAGGCTGGTCAAGCGAATCTGCCTGAGACCGGGTAGCACCAGCACCAATAAGCAGAGTCTCAGGCTTGATGCCTACGCCTGCAAGGTCAGCAACCTTCACGGTGTACGTGGTGCTGGAGGCAGTGTTGTACGTCGGCAACTGAGAATCGTTGTAAATCCAGTGGACGTAGTTGTCGATAGTCTGAGACGGAGCATTGCCGGTAAAGTCGGAGAGCTGTGCGGTCTTGTTCGTGTTAGTACGCGCCTGGCTGGATGCGGCAGAAGCGCTAGATTCGACAGCATGTGCGGCGTTGAGTGCGACGACGCCTGCGGTGCCAGTTCCCAGAGTCAAAGCGGTGATGCATGCTACACCGACCGTCTTCTTCTTGAGATTCTTCATGAAAGTGGCAGACAAGGTTTGTTCCCTCCTGTTTGTGAGTGTTCCAGTTGCCGGGTATAGGTGTTGCAGAGGGTCTGCGGCACCCGTTACAGCCAGTATAGCGGAATTACTTTGTTGCATGTAGCGTAAAAAGTGTGGCATGCGTGAGATTTTCAGCATATTGAAGTTATGTGTCCAGGATGCAGTTCACCCTGGTAGCTAATTGCAGTTAGCTACCAGGGTGTTCATCCCGTTCCCGTAGCATCGGGCGGAATATCATAGGCATCCTTGTAAGGTGCTATTCCTTATATCCCACAGATGCATCTTCTGCTGTGTTCACTGAACCTGAACACAGCGTGGGCTAGGTTGCCTGTGGGGTGACTGTTGGCACCCCGCCCACATGCGAGGGCTTGCCTACATGTGTGCTTCAAATGCGCCCTTGTCGTAGCCGATGATTCCTGCATTGCGGATGTTCATTGCGGCGGCTCGGTCGTCATTTGTCTGGTACCCGCATTCGACACATTGCAATTTGTGTGATGCGTTTTTTCGGTTACCTTTAGAAATGATACCACATTTGGGGCATTCCCTGCTAGTGTTTTCAATGTGGACAATGCGGACGTGGTGCCCTTTTCGTTCTGCCTCACTGTGCAACATTTTCAAGAAATAGGGGAAAATGTACTGTACGGAATGACTATGGTAAGGACTGCGCCGCTGAGCATTCTGCTGAGCCTCTTCGGTCGGGTGGATGTCTTCTACGAAGAACACGGTGGGCTTTTCTTGCCTGCTTACAATCTGCTGGACTACGCTCTGGATGTAATTTTCCATCATCGCCCAATGTTTGCGCTTGATGGACTGCATTTTCCTTCGCGCGGCTCGGCTCTTCTTTTTGAGCAGGTTATCCTGCGTCCGGCTGTAACGTATCCTGCGGGATGAGATTTCATGATTACCTTTGTAGAAAAAGGTCTTATCCCCATCATACGTGACAGCAAGGAACCTTCTACCCAGGTCGATACCTACAGTGTCCCAGGTGGCTTGTGAACGGGTGACCGTGTCGATAGTGAAGTAAATCTTCCACCCTTTACCTTGCGGCTTCAGCCGAATGTTGTGGTGGGTTAGGTACCGGTAGTGGGTTGGAGTGCTCTCCCATTTTGTCGGGATAGTGATTTTCCCGTGGAGCGTGGTTAGGGCTACGTTTCCTGCGGAGTCGATGCTGTAGTCGTGATTGTAAGTAAATCGTGCAACGTATTCTTGAGTAGGGTATTCACCGTCCAGGTTTGATGAGGTTGAGATTGCCTCATCGAGGGCGTTTTTCAGTAGGTGCTGAATCGCTGGGGTCTGAGAGTAAGTGTCAAGCTCGGCAATTTGCAGGATTTCGTGTGCGTCGAAGGTTTTGTGTCTTTGGATGATGGTGAGGAATTTATTGCGTGCGAAGTGGTACATCTCCACGTGCTCGGCAAGGATGTGGGATTGTTCTGCGGTGGGGCAGATGGTGAGAGGGATTGATTTGCGGGTGGTCGTTTCCAAGTGGGGCTCCTTTCCTATTTGTGGGTTGAAGCCGCCACCCAGTATGGATAAGCATGCTGGGTGGCGGCTTTTTCTAGGGTGCGGAAGGTTATGCGTTGAGGTAGCGCATCTTTCGACGGCGGATGCTCTCATCGTGGTGCGTGGGCTTGAGCTCTCCTGCGAGAGTGTAGATGTCATCGGGCAGGTCTGCGAGAGCGTGGCGTGCACGGTCGAGAATCTGGTCGAGCTTTTCAGTATCGAGAGTCTTCGGCTCGTTCTTGATAGCGTCGTCTACATGAACTCGGAAGGAGTTCAGGAAAGTAATGGTCTCCTTGAACTTTTCCTTGTCGCCACCACTGATTTCTCGAACGACCTGGTTGAAGTCGATGTTCTTGATGATGTTTCGCATCTCTGCAACGTGTTCGTGGGAGTGCTGGATTGCCTCACCCAGTTCTGCGGCGATTGCATTTGCTTCTTCTCCGCTTTCACCCGGTACATAGGGTACAGGGAGAACTCGGACGAGTCGCATCTGCTCCATGCTGGGTACACCTTCAGCGAGGGTGGGGGTCACGAAGCCATTGTTGGTGTTCGTGATGAAGTTGTAGAGAGCGAGCATCTTGCCGCCCTTTTCAACACCGACGGTGAGGAATTCGTTGGTTACTTCCTTGATGAATCCGATGGTGTTCTTGTCGGTGACTGCTCCCTTGAGGTGTACCGCCTGGTTGAGGTAGTAAGTGTTTCGTCCAGCGTACCGGCGGAAGTCACCGAGGAGTGCGACGGGGGGTAGGCGGAGGCTCTTGAGCTCTGCGCCGTGAGCCTGCTTGAGCTGGTGGACAGCGTTGTGGGCGGCTACTACTTCCTCAGCGATGCTGGGTGCACGGTCGAAGGCGTTGAAGATTTCGGTTACTCGGTCTTCAATCTCGGGTGCGTAGGCGTCCAGGGGGCTGTATTCGCCGTCGATGCGGCTGGTATCGAGGTCACCGAAGCAGAGCTTGAGCTTGCAGTGGGGGTACTTCTTAGGCGCTTCCATCTCGACTCGGATGAGTGCGATGACGTTCAGGTATTCCTCGATGTCAGCTACACGGGTGAGCTCACGCATGGGGTTGCTGGTGTCGAGCTGGACGTACTTGACGTTGAAGGGGTTGTACTTACCGGCGACACCACCCATGATGTTCAGGTAGTGGTTTGCGCCGTGGATTTCCTGTGCGGCGGCAACGAAAGGGTTCGCGTTCTTGGGTGCGGCGAAGTAGTATGTCTGTCCGTCCTTCTTCTTGACGGTGACCCACTGGTCACTTGCGGAGAGGACGGTACCGTAGATGGTCCAGACGTTACCCAGGTCGTTCTGGCATACGAGGCGCACGTTTGCGTTGCGGTACTCTCGCTTGTGCATGAGGTTGAAGTATTCGAGGTTTCGCTCGTTGATGGTGGTCATTGTATTTCCTTTCAGAAGTTGTAATTTCACTGGTTCATTTTCGCCAGCCATGAATATAGTATCACACTTATATTGAGTTGCGCAAAAACAAAAAACCTTGTGGTAAAAAGAAGACCCTACCAGGCTCCGATGGGGAATCTGGTAGGGTCTTCTAATGGAGTGCAGTGTTACATCTCAATCACAGGGACGCTGTCACCAACCAGCTCAAGCTTGATGTACAGCTTGTCGCCCTCACGATTATCGTTATATATTTCGAAGCCGTGCTTCGGGTTGTCAGCAATAATCTTCATGGCTTCATACTCGAACTCAGTCAGTGCACCAACTTCAACCTCGATGGGCTCAACACCCTCAGTGGCAAGCGTAAAGATTGCCAGACGGTCAGTTTCCTTGCCGGGGTTGTGCTTGATGACCTTGCTGGTAACACGGATACCGGTCACCTCAACAGATTCTTCATCTTCAATGAAGCGCTTGAACTGCTCAGGGGTAAGATTCTTGCCCTCGATGACTGCATCGAATTCAAGGGTCTCTGCGGTAACTTCGCTCATGATTTCATCCTTTTCTTTCTGAAGTTGTACTTGCTGGCTGGAAGCCGGAATCCCAGCTTGGCTCCTGCCAACACAACAAGCATACCACACGACCTTCCAAACATGCAATCCGCTTTGTTTCACAGCAAAAGCACCCCTCCGCAGTGCTTGAAACAGTGTGAAGGGGTGCCTTTGGGTAGTTACTTAGTCGAGGAGACGAAGTTGTCCAGGGTGTCGCGGAAAGACCACATGGCAATATCAATGTCTACATGCCCAGTGTCCGCTACGTAGGTAATGTTCTGACTATAAATGTCAGCCAACTCGGTGTCAGTCAGGGGCTCATCATCAATTGCATCCAGGTCGATAAGGTCCTGGAGGAAAGTGGGCTGACCAAGACCGAACAGGTCGTCAAGTTCCTCGAATAGCTCTTCATCTTCAGTGGATACATCGCCGGTATCCCGCAGACTCTTGATAGCCTCGGAAATAGTAGACCAAGGGGTCTGCTGTAGGACTTCTCCAAGTCGTTTAGAGATGGGAACGATACCATTCGGGAAATATCGCTCATTCCACTTGGCGAGCAGTCCAAAATCTTCGTCCAAGGTGTCCTCCAGCTCACCGCGAATGAAGAGGTAATTATCCATTCCTTCGAGGAAGAACAGGTCTTTGAAGGCGGACTTGACGTTCACGCTACGGCATCCACTGCCCTCTACAGCAAGCCACACAGGGCTACCAGGGGCAATTTCAGTCTGGTTCGGCTCCTCTCGTTCGCGAATAGGAGAGCCCAAGGGGTACACCTGGCAAACGTCATCACGGAAATCTTCACGCGGGTTCTTATGGATGTGGCGGGAGTAGGAATAGTCTAGCGACCATTCAGACTGATTAGAGTTACTGTTGATGAAGACAGGCTCACCAGCCCAAGAGCCAGGGTAGATAACGGTTCCTTCGTAAGAACCCTTGTCGTTGGAGGTAATTTCAACAACGGTGCAGTAGAGACGGTTGGTGTTATGCCCCTGGTTTACGACCAGGACGGTGTCGCCGGTGCTAATGTCTTCAGGGCGACGGTAAGGACTTAAAATCATTGTGGTTCTCCTTATGAATCTTCTTCTAACTATTTCAGTTTAGCATGTTGCGGCACGCTTGTACGTCGTCCTGGAGGTGCTGAATGGAAGAGATAAGAGCCTGAAGCGTTGTGTCAATCTTGTCGAGCTGATTATTAAACGTCTCAACGGATAGGTGCCCGTCCGTTCCCTCTGCACCAAGATTGAAGGATAGGTCGATAAGCTCTTCCACATTAGCGGTCATCTCGGTGATTGACCCCGAATCCAGGATGTGCTTAATTGCCAGATGCATTTCATTGCTTAGGGGAACGATGTTGGCAGTATGGTCTAGCCCATAGATGAGCCTCCCGTACGCGCCGTTATCAGGTTCTTCCATGTAGGAAAGGTAGACGTTATGTTCAAGGTAGATGTCACGCGAATTATGGAGGGTGATGCCTTCTTCCCAGACGTTTTTGACAGTGTCGAGCTTCGGGACTTCCTTGCCTCGGGGGATGATGAGGACAGGTTGATTGGGGCGGTAGGCGTGGTAGCCGAAAGAATCCTTGATGTAGGGGTTATTGTGCTCCAGGTACACGGTATCCGTATCACAGGGTTCGTTGAGGTATGCAATGATGGTCGCGCCGGGGACATGCAGGTATTCCTTACCGCCAGGCTGGTGGGTTCCGGTGATGATGTCAGGAATATTTTCAGAAACGAAGGTGCGGGGGCGGTTATGCGTAGTTTTTTGGAGGGTGAAGTTGGTGGTGTTGCTGTCAGTTACTTGGTAGGTTTGCGCGTAGATGCTGAATGAGTTGGGGAGGTTGATGAGGAGCAGGTCTCCAGGGTGGAGGTAGCTAGTTTCTTCCTGCATGTTGAGTTTCCTTTCCTAGATTTGGGTACAGCTAAACCCCTTCCATCTAAGATGCAAGGGGGACTGTGAATCAGGGTGGTCCCTGCCAACGTCCCGCGTCGCTGTGCGTTCTGCTGGTGACGTTGTAGATTGCGATGCCGTTGCAAGCTTAATTTTTCCTGAGTTGATTATAGCAGGTTTCCTTGTCTTGTGCTCTTGAGATAGTGCGCGGTGGTGATTAGTACCCCAATGAGGATGACAATGTTTCCCACGATATTCGTGTAGGCGCCAATTGTGATGCAATACGAGCTCCATATGATTGCGTTAGTTGCAGTAAGAGCTTTGAGTGTGAGGTATTTGTTGGCTTTAACCATGAGGAGCCCCGTGGTTGCTCCAAGTATTGCAAGTGTCGCAGGTGATGCGATGGATTGTTGGAGTAGGATGTAGTTTGTAGCGGCGGCTGTAGCGATTGCTAGTGTGGGTGCACCGTATTTGAGTGCCGGGGTTTTGAGTGTCGGGTACTTGTCTTCAAATAAAACAATCAGATAGTAGGCGATGTTGATGGTGTACATGGCGGTCACCGCATGTTGCTGTAGGAGAATGTTTTGGGTGAGAGTGAGGACGGCGGTATAGAGGGAGATAATTTTAACCCAGGTCAAGTTTGGGGCGATTCCTATGAAACAGAGCCCTACTGTCACCCCAACACCGAGTATTTGTACTATGGTTTCCATATTATTTTGAATAGCATGTTGTAGAAGACCCACACATAGCCTGCGGTATCAACGAAAAGGCAGGTCTGCCTGCTGGGTGCATGAAGCCGCACGTAAGGTTGTGTTTCCTTGCGTGCGGCTTTGTTGTTTGTGGTGTTATTCGCTGGTTACGGTGATTGTTTTGTCTGTGCTACCGGCGGGGATGTGGATGATGGTTCGTGTTTTCATGAATCGTGCTTCTGTTTTGTCTTTGTCGCAGGTGGGCAGGATGCCGAGGTCACCTCTGCTGTATTTTTCGGTGCATGGTTCTTTACCGGCGGCTACTTCTTCACCTTTAACCTGGTATTCGACGGTGCGTTCTACTCGCGGTTCCGTGTCGGTTGCGGGTAGGTCGTCTTTGATGGTGAGTTCGTATTGTGGGTCGGGTGTTTTTTGGATGGTGCGAGTGGTGAGGTTTCCTTCTTTGGTGCGTTCTACCCAGCTGTAGCTGGTGCCTTGTCGGTTGGTTCGGAGGCTGGTGATGGGGTAGGTGTGGGTTTCGCCTTCTAATGGGTGGTTGCTGGCGTCTATGTGGACGGTGATGGTTTGGTTGTATTTGGTGTTTTCTGTTTCTCGGTTTGTTTTGAGGCTGTCAGCGGTTGCGGTGAGGATAGTTATGACTGTTAGGGTTGCGATGATGCCGATGCCGCCGGTAGTTACTTTGAAGTAGGTGGTGAGTTCGCCGTCGCAGAGTTTTAACCAGTGGAAGAGGATTAGTCCCATTCCACTGATGGAGGCGCATCCTAGCGCGAGGAATAATCCGTCGCCGGTGGTGAAGAAGAGGACGAAGAGGGTGAGGGTTCCTGCGATGAGGATGAGGGCGGCTCCTTTTATTGCGTATTCCCAGAAGTCAGGGCAGGGAATATTCTTACCCGTTTTCTTGTGCCACAGTTTGATTCCGATAGCGGTTGCGGGGACAGCGAACAGGAAGATGATGGTGAAGATGCATCCGGTGACGAATAAGGTCGTAATCCATGCGTTGTATTGAGACTGCATTGTTTTGTCTCCTTGGTGTTTGGTAGCGGGTTTACTGCCGCCGGGGGTTGGGGGTCTTGTTCTGGTTGCCACTGAGGAACCTGCTCCGTAGGTGGGCGCAGGTTCCTCAGTGGCGGTTATTGGGGTTTAGGGGTAGAGGAAGGAGCAGGCGAAGCAGATGCTGGAGAAGCTTCCAGTGACGATGATGACTAGGTAGAAGATGTTGAGAGCTACATACTGTTCTTTGTTGAGGTTCGTACGTTTGCGAAACTCAGGGAGGGTGGCGTGTAGGATACGCGTGTGGTGGACAAGTAGGGCGGTTGCGGCAAACATGAATAGTTTGCTGGCTGGGAGAAAGAGCGCGAAGAGTGCCGCAATGGTTTCGTTATCGGGGGTGCTTGCGAGGGGCATGGTATTTTTCCTTTTCTAGGGTTGGATGTTTGACCGCTTTTTCGGTCGATAAATACATCATACCACACTTTTTATACTTGTGTAAGTAAAAATGGTGCTACCTGGTGAAGATTCCAGGTAGCACCATGAGAATTACAGATTCTCTACGGGGACGATGTAGTCCACATATTTAATGTTTTTCCTATCGAGGGTGTACACGTAGGTGGCTGTGCTGTAGTCCAGCTCGACACTTTCTAGGGTGTTCAATTTCGGCTGGAGGGTGTCATCCACTTTGGCGGTGTGGGAGACCCATTGGTAGGGGCTGTTCACAATATCCCCGGTCTGACTGCTGGTAAGTGTTACTGTCGGCAGGGTCCCAGGTGGCGCGGGGAGGATGCGGGCGTGGGTCGCTTGGGTGGTGAGAACCCAGCTGGTAAAAGGTCTTAGGGTTCCGGTGCTAATCCCCGTAGGTTCTTGATTCCAGATACGTAGGGTGACGGTGTATGTGAGCGGGTTGGGTGCGCGAAGAAGGGTCTGTGCGCCTCTGTGGGTGGTGGGGCGTGCAGAGGGAACCCAGCTAGAATCATCCTTAGCGTCTTCAGGGTTGCCGTTGATGAGGTTCTGCAAGATGTCCATGTGGCGACCGAAGGCACCCGCAGGGGACGGCTTGTTGTGGAGCTCTTGAGACTCTGTCCTGCTTATCTGGTTGGTGCAAGTGACCGTAAGGGTCGGTTTCCAGCCAGGTGTAGGCTGGATGCTCCACTGAACATCGTGCGGGGCTCCATTGAGCAGGGTGTCAGTAACCCACTGTTCTTGAAAGGTGTATTCGGGGAAATACAAGAAGTGTGACTCCTTTTGAGTTATAGGTTTGCGAGCTTATGTGCGGTAGCTAGTAGTGTGGTGACCTTGTGCTTATTGAGAGTGTAAGTGCTGTACCCGTAGAAGGTGGAAGACGGGGTGTAGTGCTGGTCAATCATATACCCTACATAGTCGTCGCACTCATACGGGTAAACATACTCATCCAGGGGGTGCCGAATGAGCTTGCTGAGTGGTGCTTTCGCTTCAGCGGGGATGTTCTGGTCGGAGCTGTAGCTTTCGAGGAGCTTATTAGTAAGTTCCCGTGCGCCCTTGTAGAAGTTGTACGCATTATTCAGCAGGTGCAGTGCGTTCTCGTTGGTGGCTGTAGGGATGACCTTAACCGAGTACAGAAGGTTCACATTGCCGCTTAGCTTGTCACGGTAGACGTAGGCTTCAGCTTGTTCAAGGTACGTGACGGTTCCGACGATAGTGTTGTTCGGGGTGCCCTTGAAAACCAATGCTGAGACCGCTCCGGTGTGAGGGTCTTCCTGAAATTTGCAGACCATATACAAGTCATCAGAGGGCATGCCCAGCCCGGTTAGATGGAGCGTGTCTCCACACACCATATGAATATTCCCGATGGTTGCGGCAGAGTACTCTTCATCCGGCACGGTGATGCCGTTGAGGTTCAGTGTCTTATTGATGCGTGCCTTGAGGATACGCTGGTATGCGTCGTGTGCGGCGGCATGTCCCTTGCTGAGGGTGCGCTCAGTGGTCTTCCAGAAACCATCAACGATACTCGCCAGGCTGTCGATAATACCTTCAACACTGGTTTCATGGATAGGGGTGCTGAGGGCAGTGTTGAGGAAACCAATGTCGATAGGCTGTACCGCCAGAGAAGCATGAATCTCACTCATGAGGGCGCTGAGCTGATTGTAGTTCTCCGGGTTGCTGGTAACCAGCAGTGTGCCCGGCTCAAAAGAGGTAGCTGAACTATCGAGAGCATGAATCATAGGTTTCAGACCCTCACCGGCAGGCTCCCAGACAAGCCGGTGAGTGGCAGGAGCCGTCTCATCACTAAGCACGATGAAGCGTGCATTGTGCGCAAGGATGCTGTACACCTGCACATCTGGGTTGCCCAGGGTGACGTTCTCACCAAAGGCGACAAGGTGCGTAGGGGCTTCCGTGAACGCGGCGTGCACGGTATCGCTGGTTGCCTGCTGGGTGGGCGGTTTGTAGATGGTGGTGGTCATGAGTGGGGGTTCCTTTCTGATTAGGCTTTGTTGTGGAGGTAGACCATTGCGAAGAAGAAGATAGGGAAAAGTAGTTCCATGTCTGAGTGGGTGAGGCACCCCGCATGCCAGATGTGGTGCGGGGTGCTAGGGGTGGGTATCGGATTATCCTTCAGAGCGCTTGGTGCGTAACGCGGTGATGAGCTCGGGTGCGGCGGCGTAGACTCTTTCATCGTCGAGCATGGCATTAAGTTTCTGGTAGTAGGCGATGGGCGTGAATCCTGCTTCGTAGATGCGACGCTCTTTGTTGCCTTGGTGCCGGAATTTTTTAGCTTCAATGCGGAGGATTCTTTGTTCGGCGATGGTGAGGTTCTGGTTAGCAGTCACTGTGAGGCGTCCTTTTATGGCTAGTTTCGGGTGAGGGCGTTGATAGTGTCGTTAGTGTGGGTGATTACATCTTCAGCACCTTTGATGAGGTTCTGAATTGCTTCTGCATCACCCTTGGCAATGTTATTTGCCACAGCGCGGGGGAAATGGTGCATTTTTCCTGAGATGATGCTGTAGGCATTGACGAGTGCGTCGTGTTGCACTTCTTTTTGCGAGCGCTCACGGATGTTGAGTTCGTCTTTATTGTTGATAGTGAGCAGGAGGGTGGTTTCTCCTGCGCTCATGGGGATGAGTCCAACCTGCATGATTGCATTATGGGCCTTGATGGTGGTGGTGATGAGGTTGGTGTGGGTTTGTGCGGCTTTGGTGCGTAGTGCGGTGGTGATGGTCATTGGTTTTCCCTTTCGTTGGGTGGTTTGTGGGTTGTTGGTTGGGGTGTTTCTCTCAACTACATATGAATATGGTATCACACTATTTATTGCTTGTGCAGTTTTCGAGGTAGGTGGTGAGGGGTATCTCTAGCTTGTTGAATTTTAGTCCGGCGGGGCAGGGTGCCTCTAGTATCTGCATTTGGGATAGTCCCAGGGATTTGAGCAGACGCTTACGGGCAGTAACATACCCCCCAATATGGGTGGGTGCTTCCACCAGTAGTAGCGTGTCCTTTTCTGCCGCTGTTAAGTCTTCGACCGTGACGTGTTCGATAATGTCTGAGGGGGTAATCTCGTCGAGTGGTAGGTATCGGACGGTGGATTTGTGGGTTCCGGTGAGGCAGGGTACTGCTACTCGTACGTTGAAGCGTACTTGTGGTGTTACTCCTACTATGTACTCGGTGTCGGTGGGTTCTGCGTATAGGAGGGGTTTCATACCTTTTCGGGTGTAGTTTGTGTGGAGTGCGGCTCGGAGCTCATGCAGGCTCTTCACTGCCTTGAACCGCATGACTGTGTCTGTCTTGCCGTCGGGGAGGTTGCGGACGGGTGTTTCGAAGAGTTCTGGCTGGTTGAGGTTGAACTGCGTCATATGGGTGTCGCCTTTCTTTTTGTTTCGGTGTCTATATATAGTGTAACCCCCTGTAAGTCAGCAGGATAAGTGACATACAGGGGGTTACGTGCACGGTCAGGGGTTAGAAGCGGTTTCCAGTGGGGAAGTCGTTCAGCATGCCTTCGGTGCCGAAGTAGGTTAGGCGGATGCGTCCTTTTTCGTGGAGCAGTTCAGTACCCTCATTTCGGATGGGTGCTCGCTGGTTGGTGCGTTTGAGCCAGTCGCACATGTACTGTGCTTTGCGTGCGTGACCGGCGATTTTTGCGGTGATGGGGGTGTAGCGGGTGGCTTTGCCGGTGTCGGGGTTGATGTGCGGGTAGCAGAGCATGGTGTCGTCCTGCGTGTAGAAGCAGAGCACGCCCTTCTCTTCACCGTACGGTGCGAATGAGTGGGCGGATGCCGCCATGCGAAGCAAGTCTTCCTTGTGCGCACCCTCGATAGGGGCGACGGCGGCAAGGAAGGAGGTACCCAGTTCCAGGTCAGGGTTGGCGACAGCCTTAACTTCGTGAGTCACAGTAATTCAGTTCCTTTCAAATCCAAGTAGGGATGTCATACTACGATAGTGTACCGCCTTTTAGACGAGCACGCCGGTAGCGACCAACACGCCAAAGACAGCGAGCGCTACAGCGTGGCAGGTGAGGGTGCCCCACCCGATTTTCTTCAGCATGGGCACGGTGCATCTGTTGAGTGCTCCTCGGCTGAGGAGCAGGTATGTTGCTGTGCTGGTCAGTCCGAGTGCGGCGCTTATGAGGGCGGGGTCGAGGGTGGTGAAGGTGTTGAGGCTTATGGCGGTTTGGTAGAACCAGATGACGCTTGGGACGCATATTTTGGGTGAGAACATGTCGGCGTACAGCCAGGAGATTGTTCGGGTTTCGGGTTCTCGGTTCTTTACCCACGGTTTGTAGTTGGGGTCGGTGAGTAGGGCTTCTCCTTGGGTGTCGAGTTGCTTGACTACTTTGTGGGTGTAGATGAGGTTCATGATGGTTATGAGGGTGGTGAAGTAGTAGCCTAGCCAGAAGAGCCCTGCGTGGGGTTCGTTTGGGGGTATGGGGTTGGGTATCATTGGTGGGTTTTCTCCTATTGGGTTAGTAGTGGGTCGGGTCGGTAATCTCAGGGTGTGTGCGTGCGTCAGCGTAAATGTATTTCGCTTCGAAGCTTGCACGGTGTACTGGGTAGAGCTCTTCACGCAGGGAGGGGTTGGTCACCTGCACGAAATGGCACAATCCTGTCTCGTTGAGGCGGTGTGCGACGTTCTGAATCATGCGGTGCAGTGCCTCCGGCGACGGTGTGCAAGCCCCTTCAGTGGTTTCAGAAATGTGTGTTGCAGGCTGGTTGGTGGGGTAGATGCTGAGGGTCAGCCGGTACTCAACTTTCTGCGGATGGTTCTTGATGTCCGGGTGGTACCTGTACCATGCGAGGCGTGAGAGGGTGCTGTAGTGTTTGCTGTCGAGCCGGGCGGGGAGCTGTCGGGTTTCATGCAGGTGCTCATAGAGGGTCACCAGCTCCAAAGGTGAACCGACGGTGTAGTCAATGGAGCCTGTGCCGTAGGTGGGGGTGTGCATTATGCCTCCTGTTGTGAAGAGTCGTTCGAGCTCATGTAGCGTGCTCGGAGTATGTCGCCTAGCGCTTGGGCAAGCTCCCTAATATGCGCATCAGAGGGTAGAAGCTCTAGCGCTTCACGGGCGCCTTCTTGCAGAGTATCAAGGTTGCCACCGGTCAAGCAAGCATTGAGGACTCCCATATAGGCTTTGAGCGCGTCTCTGCATGCGGGGGTGTCGGTCTTCTTCCTTTCCTTACGGACAGTTCGCAGATGGTCAGTGAGCGCCACGGTGACGGCGGCGTGCGCCTGGATGATGGGTGCGAGCGCTCGCGCTTCGTTGTAGTTGGTGGTTCCGGTGGGGGTGATGGTGGGGTGTTTATGGTAGGTGTGCGTGCCTGTGATGTTGGTGAGGTGGAGTGTGTGGGTTCCTTTTTTGGGGTGGGTTGTGATGGTGAGGGTTGCGTACCATTCGTTGGTGGTGGTGAGTAGGTGTGTGGTGGTGGGGGTGGTTCCGGTGGTTTTGTAGAGGGCGGGCGGGTTGTTGTTGGTGGTTAGGGTGATGTAGGTTCCGTCGTGGATGGTTTGTGAGGGTTGGTGTTTGGTGGCGGGTGTGGTGAGGGTAGCGGTTTGGGGGTTGGGTGCGTGCTGGGGTTTCGTGGGTGTGGGTAGTGTGGGGGTGGTGAGGAGTTTTTGGGTGGCGGTGGTGATGGTGTGGTGCGTGTGGTTTCGTTCTTGGGTGATGCGGTCGGTGATGATGCGTTGGATAGCGTGGATGGTTTGGTGGGGGTTTTGGGTGATGGTGTGGTGGTGTTCGGTGGTGATGTCGTGTGCGGTGTTGTGGAGGTGGTGGTGTTCGGTGGGGGTGATGCTCATTTTTGGGTGTCCTTGTGTTTGGTGGGTGGTTTGTGGGTGTGGTTGCGCCCGGCACCGTGGGGGGGGTGCCGGGCTTTGGGTTTTGGCTTGTTATTCTGCGGGGGTTGCGATGATGTTCATGCGTCCTGCTTCGAGGTTTAGGGTGTGGGTGGTGTTGATGATGTTTTCTGCTCGGAGGGTGTAGGTTCCTTCCTTGAAGGTGTTGGGGTTGTGGGGTTCGACGAAGTATCGGTGTCCGTTGTGGGTGAAGGTGTGGGTGGGTACGGTACCCCAGTATCCGTCTTCGTCGCTCTTGGTGGTGATGTCTACGGTGATTTCATTGTCGGTGATTGCGATGTTGAGGTTCTGCTCAGCTTCGAAGTAGTGCGCGTAGTGTTCGGGGAACATCCACACGGTGATGTATTCGGCGTTGGGGTTGCCTGCGGCGGGGTGGTAGTTTGCGTCTACGTAGCCGCCGGTGATGAGGTATCCGGTGTCAGTGTCGGTGTTGAGGGTGAACTGCGCGCCTGCTTCCTGGTTGAGGGTTTCGGCGAGCTGGCTCAGTTCCTGCACCTGCTGTTCACGGTTCGCAGGAAGACCCATACGCTTCATGTAGTGGATGGTGTCGCCGTCTTCGTTGATGACACCGGTCAGGACGATGTTGTCGTTGTTCAGGTGCAAGGTGACGGCGGGGTGGTGGTTAGGGTTGATGTTCTTGTATGCGTTGATGAACTGTTCGTCGTTCTCGATGTAACGTGCGCGAATCATGGCTGTTTTCCCTTTCATCGGGTGGTAGTGGTGGGTTGGGGTGTTTCTCCCAACCTCATATAAATATGGTACCACACTTTTAAATGCGTGTGCAACTCTTGGTGTTGTGGGTGTGTCACACACAAAAAAAGAAAAGGAGGTGGAACCCGGCTCTCTTGAGTCGATACGTCACTTGATACGTCTCAAGATTACCAAATTCCACCCCCGCCTTTACCTGCACAGGAAGCGAGCACCTAGATGCTCACCGTAACCAGCCAGGTGTCGTCCTGCTTGTTGTAGTCAATCAGCTCAACAGGTAGGGGTACACCTTTTTCTACGCCTGCCGGTATTTCACTGACTCGCCGCAGAACCCCTACCGTGCATCCAGTGGGTGCAGTGAGGGCACCTGCTTCTCTGTGGGGGTGGCTACTGCACGCCGTTGCTAGTCTGAGCGTTAGGTCGCCGGTGGTGCCTGCCCGCATTTTGTTATGGAGCATGCGTTCGGTGAGGTGGTGGTTCTTGTAGGTGCGGAACGAGATGGTGGCATGCTTAGTCATGAGGTTGTCGCCCTTTTCCTTTCTTCACGGCGGTGGGGTTAGCGGCTGGTGGTGGCTTGTTCAGCTGTGATGTTCTCAACCTTCGGCAGGTACGTGTAGGTGATTGCGTTCACCAAGTCACGGCGTGCCGCCTGTAGCGCTTCCAGTTCACCTTCGCCGAAGGTGTTCCATACCATCAGCGACTCGTAGCATTTCTTCGCCGCCGCCTTGTATGCCGCCAATTCTGCGGGGCATGCTTCTGCGCGCTCTGCGAGTTCCTGAATGGGAATGGGGAGGTTGAAGTCCGAATCAGCGAGAATCGTAGCGGCACGCCACAACTGCACCTGTTCAGCTGTGGCACCCTCTACGGTCTCACTCTCACCAGCGAGCGCGTGCAGGAGTGCGTGGAAGAACTTGTCGGTGCGGTACCCGGCGAGGTGGAATGCAGAAATGCCGGATATGATGCCTTCGAATGCGAAGGTGTATGTTTTGCCGTTGGTGACCCATTGCTCGCTGGTGGGGGTGTTTTCTTCCTCGGTGTGGAAGAATTTGGTGCAGAATTTGGCGAGGTGTCCGTCTGGTTTCTTCTGGACGCGGCGGCGTACCCACCGGTCGATGAGGGTTAGTATAATCCAAATCGTGATGGTTCCGAGGGCGAGTGTGTAAAAGTCCATTGGTGGGGTTCCTTCCTGCAATGCCCTATAGCAGGCGCTCGCCTACTATGGGGCTAAAACATCTACATGCTACTTGGTTAGTAGCTTCTTGACCGCGTCGCTAATCTTACCTCGATTGCGGTTGTGCATCTCATCCTCCGACTCGTAATCGAAGTCGCTCTCAGCCCACACGCGGGGAGTCTCGATGCGGTAGGTGTAGCCGCCGGTCACCTTGGTTAGAGTGATTCCGTAAACGTCGCCGTCGATAGTGCATTCAGCCTCGAAGCTACCACCCTTGTGTCGCCCAACGATTTCTACGCGAGCGCCGGGGATTTGTTCTTGGAGGTGGGTTTTGAGGGTTGCGGGTTTGATGGTGTGGTTGAGGGGGTACATGGTGTTCTTTTTCCCTTTCGTGGGTTGTGGTTTGTGTGCGGGTGTTCCGCACGGCTACTAGGGCTATAGTATCACACTAATATGTGTTTGCGTAATTTGGGTGTGGGGTGTGGGGGTGCAGGTCAGCTGGTGTTCCGGTCGCCCTGCACCCCGCCTTTTGGTTCGCCACCTATATGGGGTTTAGGGGCGGCTGAGGTTTTCGTAAAGTTCGGAGTGTAGTGCCTTGTATTCGTTCCAGAGGTTGCGCCATTGGGCGAGTTCGCCGGTGGATACTTCCTTCAGTTTTGCGGTCTTCTGCTTGAGGACAGCTTCGCGGGCGGTGTGGTATGCGGTTTCGACGTCCCCGCAGGTGCGGAGCTGGTTCAGGTAGTTGTCAAGTTCCGGCGGGGTGGGGGTGTCGATGCGGGTGAGGTATCGGCTGAAGTGGTCGTCCTCAAGGTTTGCGAGGCGGGTCCGGCGGCTTTCTGCCTGGTAGTTCCAAATGACGTAATCATGCGCCTCAGCGAAAGTCTCCCCAAGGGACAGGGTGAGCGAGTCGAGAAGCTGGTGTTCCCGGTCGTCGTAGTGGATGGTCGGCACACCATCTTCACCAAGGGTCAGCGTTGCAGTATCCGACGTGTCGAGGGTGACGGTTGCGGTCTGCTCCTTCGGGTTGATGGTGTCGATTCTGGACACGAACACGTACCGGGGGTCAGAAGGCGGCAAATACTTATTAGGACGCTTGTAGTAATCGAAACGAGTAGCCACAAAGTTACCCTCATGCAGGACAGTACCATCAGCCAGAGTGAGGGTACGGTCAGGGTCACCAACCGTCGGTGCCAGGGCAAAATTACTATCAGCGGCACGCTCCACCCACCACAAATAGTGGCGGTAATCCTCAAACAAGGAATCCACACAGTTAAGCAACGCATCATACGTCTCACGCACCGGCGCCTCAAGACGAAGAAGAAGCACCCTATCCTGCGGAACAATACCATCAAGACTGCACACCAAACTAACCTTCAAATCCTGATGCGGCGGCAACAACTCACTCTTCACCACAGGCAAAGACCGATTCACCGTCTGCACAAGACCCTCCTGCACATCCCACACACGACACACCTGCTCAATAAGCTCAGACTCCACACGAGACACATACACAATGTAACGCCAATCCAGCTCCGAACCATACGGCGTATGAACACTCTCACCATCCACACCAACAACAGACACATCCACGTGAGCATGCCCGGCAACATCCACCATAGAGATACGGAACTTACCACCACCCGGATACTCAACCACATCCAAAACCAGACGCCCACCCTCACTCAACACCTGCTCAACCGTGAACAGAGCGTCATGATTGATGAAGAACTTACGGTGGAAATCGTAAATGTCACGAGGCTTACCCTCATGGTCAGCATAATTAGCTGAACGGTACGTATTCGTGACGATAAGCAGGTCACCAGCGGCGACGTTCCGCTCCTGGAGGCGACGGCGAACACCGGAGACGTTATTCGCATCAGCTACCGAATGGTCTTCGATAGGGAACAGGATACGGTCACGGACAGACATGGGTTTTTCTCCTTCGGGAGGTGGCTATGTGCGCTCGCCGGTGGTAGTACATGGCGGCGCCACTAAATAACAAACAATTACCCTTATATAGTATCACACTTTATTTATTGTGTGCAGTTAATTTGCATGAGTGAGTGGGTGTGACGTAGGTGCACTGGGTAGACTAAAAGCGTACCAATCTTGGATTTTCCCCAGGGGATTTATCTAAGATTGGTACGCTTTTAGGTGGTTACAGTGCGCACCCTTGGGTTCCAGTCGGGTAACGCCCCGACAAGTGACCCGGTTTGAACTGCGGGCTGGTGTTCAGGTGCTTGCTCAACGTTTCATGAGCCCAATTCAGCTCTTCCTCATCCACACCCTCAAGGCGGGTAAGGGTTGCCGAACAGCGCCCGTGGAACGGTGCCCCTACTTTGAGGGTAAAGGACTTCGTATCGCCAGACGGTGTACACATCTGCACAAGGCATTCAGTGCGGGTGTACCCCTGGTAGGTCACTTCACATGATGCGACCCCATTGATAGCTTCTAGGCGTGCGGAAAAGTCCTCCCGCTCACCTACCCCGTTAATATGGAAGCGCCGTTCATTCTTCTTGCTCGAAGCCGCCATAGCTTCACCTTCTTCAAAAGTATGTCGTGGTGTTTCAAATGCGGCAAAGCTTCCACCGCCGCTTGTCTGTCTGTAGCGACAATGGGGTACCTTGCCATACCAAGATTTTACCACCATGAGAACTTTCCCGGCGGCGACTTGCCGTAAGAGACCCGCCACAATGAATGAACGAAGACCCCCGACGTGCACGCTGGCACATCAGAGGTCTTTGCCTTCTAACTGTTTACATGTCGGATAGGAGCTTCATCTCCTCCCATTCCTGACACTTTTCCTCGATGAGACTAGTTTCCTTATCCTTGAGAATGCCACCAATATTGATGTTATTGATGCGTCGGATACTATCTTCGTCACCTTCAAGAGCCTTGGTGCACATCTGACCAACGGTGTTGAGGGACTGACCCAGCGGGAAAGCGAGAGATTCCAGAGACTGCTTCAGGTCGGTAATTTCCTGTTCATGGTTGCTCACCTTGGGGGTGAGAGTGGTCAGCTTGGGGTTACGCTTCTGGAGCTTGACCAGGTCGGAGTCCATGCGCTGATTGCGGTGCTTGATGAGGTCTGCAATCTCGCCAGCGGCGGCAAGTGCCTTAGCCCGTACTCGCTGTACCTTGATTGCGGCGGCGATGACTTCGTCGTACTTCGCTTCGTTAAGGGTGGTCATTGGTTTATTCCTTTCATGGTGGGGATTGTCCCCCAAGGTGGACTTCTTATTTGCAGGTCTCATTTCCTGCTGACATAAACACAGTATCACACCTTGAATTAGTTATGCAACTTTTTGGGGTGGTAGGGAAGAAATCTTTTTGCCAGGAAAAAGGGGGAACCCCTGACCGGCAGTGCAAGGTGCATTTACTGGCAGTGATTCCCCCCTCTAGCATAGGGGCTCTCCCCTAACTTGAGATGTGTATTGCTAGATGGTCATGTTCAGGTGGGCGCGTGCCGCCTCAGATACCTTGAACTCATCCAGAGTTTCCCGGTTCGACTTATCCACAAGCAAGTAGCTGACGTTCTTGCCGTCTGCGGCAGGGATTTCACCAATAAGGGAGTAATCCAGGATAGTCTTGCAGAACAGTGCGGGCTGTTTCTTGGTGTCGCCAAAGTAGATGCCCTGCACGGTGAAATTGTCCTTGTTGAACGGAACATTGGAGCCGTTAGTAATGGCGGCAAGGATGGGGTGTGCGCTGTCAATATCCTCAACGGTGACTCCTCGGGTGGCAGATACGCCGTAGAGACCTGCGCCGATTGCCAGGTCAGCCGCACGCTCAGTCAGCAGAAGGCGACCATCAATATCCTCAACGATAAGGCTTACAGCCAACGCATTTGCAAAGCGCTTATCCTCAAGGATTCCTGCATCAGAAGGAACATGGGAGTCCCGGAACGCCTCAGCGCGGTCACGGACGTGCTCGGTAATGATGCCGTCGAGTGCTTCGTTCGGTGCCGTGTAGAGAATGTTGGTCGCAAGCAGGTCATAGAAAGTGGTGGGGGATACGCCGAGTACGGCGGTGCCGGTTTCCTTATCGAGGACGATGCTTTCAAGGCGCACAGCGGTGCCGTTGTATGCGGTACCTCCAGTGACGGCGGCGGCAATTTCTCCAGTCTCGCTGATGGTAAAGGGGGTACGGAAGGTGCTAGGCGCTTCGATTACATTGAGGCTGTAATCAGTGAGGGGGATGAAATGTGCCAAAGGGTTTCTCCTTTAGATTTGCAGGACTAGGATTGAGTACCCGGTGTCCTTATTTTGTGGGTGGAGTGTTGTGGTGTGGGCGAACTTTTTGAGTAAATCCTCAATTGGCTCACTAGGCGTATAGCAGGATTTGATAGCCGAAGTGAGGAGAGTGATTTCTGTACTGTATCCGTGGGTGCGGGTACTCCCTGTTGCATACGTTTGATTTTTGGCAGTGTAAACGGTTCCATTTATATCTATTGTACCGTTACCAATAATGAGGTACTTGATTGTGTCGTCGTCAATACTTTGCACGAGCGCTACACCACCGGCGGGCGCTTGTTTTAGGGCTGAGCGTAAAGCTCCTGTGATTACGGCAAAGGAGGAGCCGTCATCAATGAGTTTTTCGATGAGAGCGTGTAGTTGGGTGGCTTCGTGGGGGTTAGGTGATTCGGTAACCCATGCGGTATCGTCGGTAGCTCCGTAATATGTTTTGCCAGTGAAGCCGGAGAGCGTTTGACTGAACCGGATGAGCATGTTTGCAACCTTTGCAATGATGGAGTGGTTTGTGTGTCGGCATATCATTTGTGTGCTGATACAGGAAAGGTGGCGGGTACCCTCACAATTCATTCGTGATGGTACCCGCCACAGTTGGGGGGTTATGTTGTTGTGGTTTATTCGCTGTCGAAGGTACCCAGTAGGTCAAGTAGTGCAGTTACCTGTCCAGTTGCTTTTTCGGCGGCGCTAATACTGTGGGAAAGGTTCTTCATAGCATTAGCCATTACGGATTCGGCGGAGCGCCCACCAATACCCCAGGTGGAGAACATATTGTCCCAGAAGGGGTCCTCCTCAATCACCTCACGAACGAGGGTGTTGTAGGTTCCGCTAATCTGCTTGGCGACATGTGCACGATTTTCGGCGTAGGTGACACTTTCCTGAATGTCGTCGAGGGTGTCGGTAGGGTATTCCTTGAGACCGTCCACGGGGTAGGTTTCTTCGCCGATTGCTACAGCCAGGTCAGCGTAGGACTTTGAGCCTGCGGAAGCGACGTGACCCTCGGAGCCGTCCTCAAAGGTTAGGTATGCTCGGGTCTTGGTTACGCGGGTAACCTTTGCGTAGCGGTACACTTCCTCGTAGTCACCAGTGTATTCGTAGTCCTCAGCGTTGATGCGTACCTCGAATCGGTACATCCAACCAATGCGGAGCTTGTAGCCCTTGATGATGGTGTGTCCTGCGTCCGGGTCAGGAATCGAGGCTCCAGAGGTGGGGTCATTCTCCATGATTTCGACTGCGGATACCAAGAACTTCTTGTACTTGCTCTCCAGAGTGCTCTTGCCGATAGTGATGGAGGTGATGATGTTTTCGAGGTAGGTCTGGACAGCTTCTCGGGTGGGTGCTTCATTGAGGAGGCTGATAGTAGGCACTACCTCGGGGGTCATATGCGTGCGGTAGCTTGCGAGGACGTTGAAGAATTCGGTGGTGTACTTCTTGCGGGTGAGTTCCTTATTGATGTGGCGTGCGGTGCGTGCCTTACTAATGTAGTTCACCCAGGTTTCAGTATTTGCGTCCGGGATGACCTTGGCGGTTTCGGTGTCGATGGTGTTGGTGTCAATGACAGCCGCTTCGCCGGAGTCGCTGATGGTGCGTGCGTGTCCCTTGTCGTTAATCTGGAGGATGCGGTGGGCTTCGTCTTCGTGGACGATGATGGTGCCGGGGGTGTAGTTGGTGGTGGTCATTGGTTTTCCCTTTCTATGGGTGGTTTACGTGCTTGCTGGCTGAGTGTTTTCTCTCAACCTCATACAAATATAGTATCACACTAAAAACCGTGTATGCAACTCTTGAGGTAATGTTTTTTTGAAAAAGTTTGCCCCACTATCCAGCGTGGGATTGTGGGGCAAACTTAGCAGGTGTATAGGTTACTTTCCCTGCTGGGGGTTGATGAGGATGTCGATTTGGTTGCCCCAGTCGCTCCAGATGGGGGTTCCGATGGGGTAGGTCTTACCGTCCAGCTTGAGCCATTCTTCCAGGCCGAGTCCTCCGTAGGAGTCTTCCAGGTAGGTGGTCATTGAGACGCCAATCTTATTCTTTCCCTCGGGGTCGCTGGTGAAGGTGGCTTCGATTCCAAGTTCGCCGATGTCGTCCTTGCTCCCCGAGTTTACCCATACGTTGAGGTGGGCGTACATCTCGTAGGGGGTGCCGGTCTTCTTCTGGTGCTTGCTGGCGAGGAACTTGATGAGGTGGGCTAGGTGCTTGCCGGTTTCTGCGTTGGGTTCGACCTTGACGATTTCTCGCTGGGGCGCATCCAGGGTGAAGGTTCCGGGGACTGCTACCCAGCCTGCTTCGCGAAGTTCGTTCTCACGCTTGACGATGTTCTTGATGCTCGGGTCTTCTGCGTTGGGGTTAAGGCTGTTGTAGAAGACGTAGTGCTTGCTGATGCTCTCGTAAGACAGAGGCTTCTTCGACATGTTTTTCTCCTTGCATTGGTTTCCTATGGTTCCACTCTTGGAACCTCATGTAAACATAGTATCACACTGAAAACTGTATGTGCAACCTTGTGTGTTGTGGGTAAAGAGAAGCACCCCAAAAATTTCAGTAACTTTTGGGGCGCTCTATAGAGGCGTTGCCAGTGGTTAGCCTTCCAGGGTGTCTAGAAGACCTCGAATCTCTCGAATCTCCACCTCAGTGGTGGACAGAAGGTTCTCTACCTGCTCAATCTCCTGAAGAGCCACATTATAGGTCTCATTCAGGTTCTGAGGAGTGCGAGTTGAACCAACATAGATAGACGGTTCGGAACTCCGCCGGAACAACGAACCCAAGGTAGGCAGTTCGTAGCGCCGCTGGAACTGCCCGGTGAGCATTGCCGGTCGCTTCGCGTTCGGGAAGAACTTCTGATAGACCTTAGCGCCCAACATGCCATAGTGACGCATGAGACCCTGATACTTAGCGTATGCAAAACCCTCCGCAGGCTCACTCACCGGCGCATACGCAATCTCATTCGAGCAATCGAAAACCTCGTCATCGGTCACCAGCTGAAGCGGATACTTCCAAGCCCTATCGTCAGCCACACAGAAATAGCCCGAAGAACCATCATCGAGCACCCCATACGCCCGGTTGTCACGAATACGGTCTACCCGGAACCACCCACGACCACGACCAGTAGAATTAGTTGCCTTATTGCAGTTGAAGCGAATAACCTGACCCACATCGAAAGACCATCCTCGGAGGCTGATAGAACCCCTCCCACTGTCGAACTCCTCGGCGATAGTGAACGTATCCTTGGGTTCACTCTCAAAGAGCGGCATCATCGCTTCCTGATACATAACCCGTCGAGCCTCAACCCACGCACGGGACTCAACAATAGCCGCCTCATAATCATCCAGGCGAGCCTCCACAGCATCCCGCAGGACAGAATCAAGCGTAAGACCAATCTCAAGCCCAGGAAGCTTGTAGCGGGCATTGTGCGCCCCAACAGGACACTTAGGGTTGGTAGCATTCAGGAAAGTGCCGACAGCCTGCGCCGCACGACTACGCTCACACAATGACACCCAGCCAGCAGTAGAGACATTGGGAATATGACCCCACGGCTCACCCTGAGAAAGGTCTACAACCTCCACGGCGCCATTGACTCGAAGCAGACGAGCCCGACCCTCCGGGCTGACAGCAAGAACCCTGTAAACGTACGGCTCATCAACAAGCACATCACCACGACGGATAGAAGTGTAATCCATAATAAATCCTTTCAAATTCAGCAATAAAGAAACAGCGGGGTGCAGGCGGCGGCAGAAACCACCACCTACGCCCCTTACTATTAGCTAGAGACTACTGAGCGTCCTTGTAGAAGTCAGCAATCTGCGAGCGTACCCACTGGATGTGGCGCAGGCTCTTTTCGATACCAAAGAGCATCTTGTAAATTTCGTTGAGGGACTTTGCGCGGCGTTCTTCATAGGTCCCCCACCAGTGACCGACTTCCTTTTCGACGAAGTATCGGGATTCCATGCAGGTGGGGGTGTTTTCGCCTGCGAAGGTGTTGAGGTAGATGTTCTTGAGTTCCTGTTCAGGGTCGATTTCGGCGGCGCGGTTCTTTCGGTAGGTTTCGATTTCCTGGAAGGAACCGGTGGGCAGAGCATCCGCCCAACCCTGGATGTAGTATTCCTTGCCGTCTACGACTGCCTTGAGGCTGTACCAGCTGTCACCGGGATTAGTGGTAATGTACCCAGTCTTAGTGTTACCGAAGGTGGCGTACGCCTTGGTCTTGGTGACTCGGTCTACCCGTGCGTAGGCGGTGCGGCTCATGTAACCCGCTTCAGGGGTTCGGAAGCTGAGCTTATAGATGTATCCAACCCAGAAGGTGCGCTTCTTGATGGTCACCTTTTCGTTAGTATCTACGGGTGCAGTGTAGGTGGGCTTGGTATTGTGGGCGGTGAGCATCTTGTCGAGGGTTTCGAGGTATTCGTCGCGCTTCATAGCGACCCACTGGCGGGTGTTCTTGAGTGCTTCTTCTGCGTTGTCGAGGTAGAGGTGGGTGCGTCCTGCGCTGTTGGGGTCGGTGAGCGACAGGCGACCGGGGCGGGGGGTTTGGGGTGTGTTGTGCCAGTAGTTTCGGAGCGCTCGGGGAACGTTATTACTTGCTTCTTCGTAGATTGCGTCGCGGCGGCGTTCAATATCGAAGTAGTTTTCAGCCTCGATGTCGGAGACGTTGGGGATGTGGCGGAAAGAGTCGTTAGGGTCGATAGCTCCCGTAATGGTCTTTCCTTCGGCGGTGGTGCCGGTGACGGTCAGGGTCTCGCCAGTGAGAGTCTTGGTGGTTTCGGTGGCGGTGACGTGGAGTACGTGGTCGCCGGTGATGAGGATGTCTCCGGGGTCGATGGTTGCCATGATGGTTTCCCTTTCTATGGGTGGTTTGTAGTTTGCTGGTTGAGTGTTTCTCTCAACCTCATATAAATATGGTATCACACTAAAAACCATGTGTGCAACTCTTGGGGGTGTTTTTTTGGGGGGGCAGTAAGGCATAGACCCGCCCCCCCTGCCCGTACAGGTAAGAATAAGGAGAAAGGGGTGTGATGAACTGACCACGGGTTCGACCCCGCCTGTGTAGGGAATGGCGGATGGTGGCGCATGTGCGGTCATATGTGACAGGCTCAACCCCACGTATGCGGGGAAAACGATGACCGTGCTTGATTGATTAGATACTCGGAGGGCTCAACCCCACGTATGCGGGGAAAACACTGCCCGACTAGACATTACATCTGCCAGACGCTCGAATCGCGTTCACTTTCCCACTGTGGGGTGAGTAGGCGGTGCCCGCCTACGGAAACCTTTGCACCCAGTGACGGGTGCTCGGGTCTTGATGTCCACCCGAGGGTGATTCATCCATTTATCAAGCTCTCCCCCTGCCGGAGGCGAGCATATGTCTATAATAACACGACTTCATCAAGGGTGGGGTGCAGGTTTCAGGGGTACAAAAAGAGGGGTAACTTTACACCTGCAATAGGTGTAAGGTTAGCCCTCTTCGCTTGCTCCCCATTACTTAGAGGCTGTTCTGTGTCTGGGCGAATAGGGGGTGAGCTCTCCCTCCTTTCGGGTGTGCAGGCTATCCGGCTTTAGCTGTATTCTTCGTCGGTGTAGTCTTTGGTGTTTTCGAGGGTGCTGATGAGCTTGTCGATGTGCTGGGCGATTTGTCTTGCCGTCTCAGCAGGTAGGGGTCTACTGTATTCCGTTTCAGGTTCGGTACTGATTGCTAGGTCTTTGATTTCTTCGAGGTATTCGATGGTCTCGTGGATGTGTTCGGCGGGGGTGCGGTGCCACGGCTCGCCTTCCCATGTGTCAGGCTTGATAGTCGCCCAGTACCGACGGGTGATGGTGTCTGTGTCTAGGTCATCTTCCCAAGCGGGGCGCTGGATTTGCTTGCGAGTCAGCTGGGTGTATGCGGGGTGCGCGTACAGGTCAGCGAGCGCGTCGGCGGCGGGTGTGGGTACTGGTACGGTTGCCCAGTGGGGTAGGAAGAAGGTGGTTTCGGTGTAGTTGTTGATGGTTTTGGGTGAGTGTGTGGTGATGTCGTGGTGGAGGTGGTCGGTGAGGTGTAGGCGTGTGTCGCCGTGGGTGTTGGTGACGAGTTGTGCGCCGCCGGGGAGGTGGTGGGTGACGTGCCAGGTGGTGAGGGTTCCGTTGTTGTGGGTGTAGGTGAGTGGGGTGGTTTCGGTGTTGGCGTTGCGGGTGGTGTTCCGGGGGTTGAGGTCGATGGGGGTGGGGGTGGGTGTGTTGAGGGTTTGGGGGTGGGTTTTGATGGTGCCGCTGTGTAGGGTGGCGTTGATGGTTTTGGGTGCGTGTGTGGTGTGGTTGGTGTAGAGGAGTTGTGCGGTGAGGGTTCCGGTGGTGTGGTCGTGGTTTGTGATGGTGTAGAGGGCAAGTGTGTCGGTGTGGGGGTTGGTGAGTAGGAGTGCTTCGCCGGTGGTGAGGCTGTGGGGTGCTAGGGGGATTCGCATGGTGGGTTTTCCTTTCGGTGGGTGTGGTTGAAGGGGGTAAGCTGGTTCCGGTGGCTGTTTCCGGTTCCATCCTACCCCCTTCTTGTGGGGCGTGGCAGGCTAGATGCCACGGTGGTTTGCGATGTCTTCGATGAGATGGGTGAGGGATTCTAGGGCTTCGTGTTCGGGGGTGGTGCTGGGGTCTTTCTGCGGGGTGATGCTTATCTGCTGGGTGTTTCCGTTGGTGGTATCGGGGGTTAGGGTAAGGTTTAGGGTGGCGTGGTTGATGGTTGCTTCGACAGTATTGCCGTTGGTGGTGGTGTTGTTTACTTCTACGTGTGCGTATTCATCTCGGCGGGTCATAGCGCTGATTCGCTTGGCGATGTATTCGGCGTTGTAGCTCTTAGGGATGGTGTGGGTGGTCATTGTTATGCGGGGTTCCTTTCTAGGGAGTTCTTGCTTTGGTGATGGTGGGGTTCTGGTTCCTATCTCCAGAACAACCACACTTATATAGTACCACACTATGCGCACTGTTTGCAACTATGGGTATGGGTGGTTTTGATGGGCTCTCTAGTGGCGTGGTGGCAAGCCTGCAAACGACTTACCGCCACACCACTATTACACCCTTACCGCCTTACAGCTTAGCGAGCACTTCCAGAATCTTACGACCAATACGCTTATAAGTCGCCTCGGTATCTACTTCCTGATTCTCGTACACCTCGTCATCGTCATCAATGTAGAGCAGAGTACGCGGGGAATCAGATTCATTCTCAGGGGTCTCGAAGGAAACCCAGAAAGCGTCTGATTCACCCTCGGCAGTGCAGGTATCAAATGCCAGCAGACTATCGTTATACCAGTCGATGTTTTCAATGCCAAGGTTCGCATTCCTCAAGACATTTACTACGTCCTTAGCGGGGGTGACTGCCTTAATGGGGGTATCGTCAATAAAGAGGGGCATTATGTTTCTCCCTTGGTTGGGTGGTGGTATGGAGCTTTTCATCTCCTCGGTACACTACTATAGTACCACACTTTTAAATGGGTGTGCAAGTCTTAGGGGTGTTTCATCACCCCCTTTTCCCCCCACCACAACAAACAAACACAGCGGTACCACACACCAGAAACAGACCTCACAACACCAACCCCAAAAACCATACACAGACTAGGAACACGGGGGGGGCACACACTCACAGTATCCACACGCGGCACACAAGCAGACACCCCACCCACACAAAACCTAACGACATGCCCGGTCAGACACACAGCACTATCCGGGGTGATAATGACGTGTGTTCTAGAGGGTGGGGCGCTCGCTGTTCAGGGTGGGGGTCACTTCGGGACTGCGAGGGGTGCTTGTACTGGAGGCGCCTTGTCTTTGGGGTGAGCTTAATTGCAACGCATATGCAGAAAGAGCCCCTAGCCAGTGGTTCCTAGCTAGGGGCTTTCTTGGTTCCTGGTTTAGAGCTTGTCGGTTGCTTCGGTCATGCTGAACGAGTGGGTACCCTCGTTCTCGTTGATTTCCAGGTCAGCAACGAGATTAAGGGAGGCGATGAGGTCGAGAATCTTTGCATTGGTATTCTTCGCGTCGATGCGGAGGATACCGGAGATTTCGCGTTCCTTACCATCCTCGCATTCGAAGCAGTCGCCACCGAACTCATCAGTGAAGAAGTCGAACTTTACGGTGAGCATGTCCTCAGTGTTACGGCTGAGAATGGAGGCGGTGAAGTGGGTCGCCTGCTCCTTGAGAACTTCCCAAAGGTCAATGGTCGGGTTGTACTCGACACGTGAGCGATTGCCTTCAATGATGCGGGATTCGAGAACTGCGGTGAAGATGGTGGAGGTGGTCAGTACGGTCATTGTAGTTTCCCTTTCTGGGTGGTATCTGTCTTGCTGTAGCTCTTAGGGTTTTTCTGTCCCCCTCTCAGCTACATTTATATAGTACCACACTAAAAACATATTATGCAACCCAGATAGGCTGTGAATCAGGTAACTCTAGGCAGGAGATATTTCTGCTGGATATTTACTAAAAACCTTCACCCCAAGACTTGCATCTATGGCTTTTAGTGTGATACTATATGTATATAAGGTTCAAAGACACGAACCAAACACCCACCTATAGAGAAGGAAAGAGTTTCATCATGGCAACCCCTGCAAGCATCAACTACCTCAACCAGCACGCGCAGGCACTGACCACCTATGCGGCAAAGGTCGAAAACCTCAAGATTGAGGATGTAAACCGAAAGCTTGACCTCATGCTCGACCGAGAGAAGGCGCAGAGCATCTACCAGCAGACCCCCGGCACTATCGCCCGTGAGCGTCTGCACCTGGCTCGAAAGCTCGCAATCCAGGCGTACATGAACGCATAGGGAACAATGCACAAAGAAGCCCCGGCTAACCTCCAGATGGAGACTAGCCGGGGCTTCTTTGTGTATGTAAGGGGTGTAGGTCTGCTTGTCTAACTCCTCAAGGGATTCAGAACTCGACTGCGTGGGGAAACGGTTCAAAATTTTGAAGTCATGCGTCCTCATGGGGCTCAACCCCACATGTGTGGGGAAAACATGTTGCTTGTAAGATTCTCGGGAATTAGCTTGGGCTCAACCCCACGTATGCGGGGAAAACACTTTCTGGCAAGGCGTAACACCTGCAAGATACCCGAAAATCATTCACTTTCCCTGTGTGGGGTGAGTAGGCGGTGCCCGCCTACGGCGACCGCACACCCATTACTGAGTGTTCCAGTCTTGATGTCCACCGCTAAGGATGGTTCATCCGTTTATAAGGCTCTCCCCCTGCCGGAGGCGAGCACTTATTTTTATTGTAGCATATGGCTAATGCTGGTGGGTTGGAGCCCCTGCACGGTGTGGGTGCAGGGGCTGGGTTTTGCTGGGCTAATTATTGACGGGCTTATTGAGCGCGTAGGTGATGTGGTTGGCAATGTGTTCGCCGGTTGGCGTGTAGACATTGATGGTGGGGATAGGCTCGGTCTTGGTGGTGGGGAGATTGGTGGTCATGGTGGTGGTTTCCTTTCTGTGGTGGGGTTAAATGCCGTATTTGGTGAAGAGAATGATGAGAATGAAGAGGCTGACGATTCCGACTATTATTGCTTTGCTGTTGAAATGGTTGTAGGTAGTGGTGTCTTGGGCGGATTCCTTAATTTCCTTGATGGGTTCTTCTTCTGCCTGGTTGGTGATGGTGTTGTCGATGGTGTCGGCGGCTTCTACGATGAGGTTTGCCATTTCTCGGGCGAAGGTTATGTGTGATACTTCGCTGAGTGGGGTGGTGAGGCGGGTGAGGATGTTGCTTTTCTTGAGGCGGTTGAGGGCTTCGGCGGCGTGTTCGGCACTGTTGGGATGGTGCCTCTTGGCGTCGAAGTCTCGTGCACCGGTACTCATGAGTAAACTGATGGTGCCCTCCCACTTTTCGGGGGCGTTGTATTTTTCGGGGTGGTGGGGTAGGTCGAAGAGTCCCCTGATGTGTGATTGTACCCATTCGATGCGGCTGTTGTGGGTTGCTTGTAGGTTGATAGTGGTCATTGGTTTCCCCTTTCTACTGGGTGGTTGGTTGATTGATGGGTTGGGGTTTACTCTTTCAACCCTACAGAAATATAGTATCACACTTTTAAATAGAGGCGTAACTATTAGTTGGGTTGGGTGGTCGGTGGGTTAGTGTTGGGGGTAAGAGTTTACCCCGCTCCTCGGTTGTGGTGAGGGGCGGGGCGGGTTTTGGGCTAGATGGTTGGATGGTTGCTGTAGCGGTGGAGCCGCTGGTTTGCTTCTTCAATGTCTTCGCGGATGTCCTGCGCCTTGTGACTCTGGTACCTGGTGATGTGGCTGAGAGCGGCGGTGAGCTCTTCAGCTTCCTCGGGCGCCCAATTGGGTAGGCGGCTCCAGAACTCAGCAACCCAGGTTAGCTCTTGGGTGGTTCGCTGGTGGGCGTAGGCGAAATTGTGGGCGGACGTGTAGCCAATCATGTCTATAGCACGGTATGCCCTGCGGATAGTTCCAATAACTTCGTTGGGGTCTGTCATGTCCTTGATGTCGCCCAACGCTCGGTTAAGTAGTTCCTCCTGCACGTGCAGGGCGGTGTAGCCGAGGGTGGTGGAGTCGTTCAGGTTCTCTAGGTGCTGGTCGATAGCGTCCAGCAGGTCACCGGCATCAACCTGCACCCACGGCACACCATCCTCTACGCCGTACTGCTCGATGAAGGGGGTAAGGTGCTTCTCAAGAGTCTCCCAACGCCCCTTAATCGCCTCTACCCGGCGGCGGCTCTTACGCGCAAAAGCACGCACGGTAGCCACATGCTCATCCATAGACGCACCCAGCGACGCATCCGACAAGCTCACTGATGAGTTAGCCAAATCAGCGGCACTCATCGCCCGATTACGAAGCGAACCCACCGACAGCAGAGCCAAACCCAGCCGCCTATCAACAACCCAGGGGTGCCAGCGACCCGAACGAATTAGCGCGAACGAACCCGCCACAAATGCACCCAAATACTGAGCCGCCGCCGTAGCACGCTGGGCAACTACCAGGGCTTCACGCCCCAAAGAAGCCAACTCAACAACCGGCGCCACAAGCTCAGATACATCACGCCCAGAACCCGGAGCCTCAGCAGAAATCTTCACGCTAATCACCTCCTCTTAGACCTCAAAGAAGTCACTCAGAGACTCAGAGCGGTCAATGTCATGCACCTCAAGGACAGAAACACGCAAACCGTCACCGTCAAAGCGGACGGTAAACGCTTCACTCATGCAACCCCAGGCGGTCAGCAGACCCATAAACGGGCTATCCGAGCGGAACACACCATAGAGCTCAGAACCATCCGGTGCAGTCAGTTCAAGACCATCCTCATCATAGAAATTCACACGGTATGAACCCGCCTTGTCATGAGCCTGAAAGTCAATACGACCAGCATTATCACGAACAGCAGACTGGTGGACGAAACCAAACTGGTTGAGCTTCACATCCAGTACCAGCGGGTCAGCGTAAAAAGAAATAACGCTGAAATCGCCGTCGGTAGCGCGTTCCATAATACGGTCAAACTTATCTGCAACAGAGCGAGACATAATGAGCGTCCCCTTTCCTAAACGGGTGGTAGAAGGCTAGAAGTGCACTAGCCAAAACAAAACTAATAACTACATAGTACCACACAGAAAATTAGACGTGCAAATAGGTGTGTTGCGTACCTAAACAAAAAGAAGCACCCTCCCCAACAGGAAGGGCGCCCCACAAGAAAGAACTAGCAAACCCCCGGCGCAACAGCAACAAAGCCATGCACAGCAAGCATAAGCGCCAAGAATACGACCGCAAGCACCCGCTTACCCGCATCCCAGAGGGCAAAAACCCCAAATTCAGGAGCAAGTACGAAGACCATAGGAGCATACGCATACCCGGCTCGGTCGAACATTTCACGGCACTCCGCGAACAGCGGTGAGGTGCGCTTCTTGGGTCGAACCAGCAGAGCGGTCACGAGGTGGAAAAGTGCCAGTAGTGCTAGAGATGAAATGGTCAGGGGGAGATTACACGTCACTTTTCAGAGCCTTATCTACGGGGGTAATGAAGAAAATGTACATCGCCATAATCCACATGAGCCTATTCTTCCACCGCTGTCTACGCTCCTGCGCATAAGCGAGTACAGAGAGCGCTTCCTCAGCGGTAGTAGCTTCATTGAGTCGGGTGACGATGCCCTGCATTTCGTCCGTGGTTTCGGTGATGTCTCGGGTGGTACTTTGGACGAGCTGGATACCTGTGGCGGTGGCTTCTTTTTGGCGGGTGGTCTGCTGACTGGTAGAGAGGTCTCTGTAGTGTTCGAGTTTTGGGTTGAGTTTTTGGGTGATGTATGTGGTGTATGCGGTGATGGTGTCGGTGATGACTTGTGCGGCTTCGGTGGTTTGCGTTTTGAGGGTTTCTTCTAGCATTGGGTGGCTGTTTCCTTTCTGAGGGGTAGTGGTGTCTCTACGATAGCATAAAGCCCCTGCTGGGCGTGTTTCCGGCAGGGGCTTGGATGGGTTGTTTAGCGGGTTACGTTTTTGCTGTTGAGATGAAGCTGGTGCTGGAGCCAGCGGGTCGCAATGTCGGATGCGGCTTCTTTGCTGGTCTCATGGAGGCGCTGTGCGGTTTTCACGTCGAGACTGTCGGTATTGAGAGTGGTGAGAGTGATGCCTGAGACGCTGATTGCCACCAGTTCAAGGTTCAGGCTGGTCTCGGTATTGTATGCGTCCTTAGTGAGTTTGGCGAGTTTTTCTGCACGCATGTACGCATTGGGGTCACACGGTTCATTGATGGGTTCGCCGTCTTCGAGTGCGTCGAGGCAGGCGGTGAGTTCTTCGGTGTGTGCGGTGATGAGGCGTTCTGCTTCATTGCGGATGAACGCGATGAGCTTGATATTGCCGGTGATGCGGTCGATGAGGAGGGGCAGGTCGTTTTCGCTGGTGGTGTGCTGGTCGGTGGTCATTGGTTTTGCCTTTCTTTTGGTGTCCCCGTCTGTGGGGTGGGTTTTGTGCAGGTGTTTTCTCCTGCTGATGTTTCTATCTTCGCATGGTGTACCAGGGGGTGCAATCCATTTCGTCATCCCGCATTGGTGTAGTGGTGGCACCTGTGCCAGGGGTGGGATTGACCGCGCTTACCCCCCCCCATAGCCTGCCGTGCCTTATATGGGTGCAGAAAACCCCTAGTGCCTCTACGGGTTGTTTGTAGAGTCACTAGGGGGTTTCCTTCTTGGGGCTTGGGTTAGCTGGTGGTGCTACTTGCCCTCCGCCTTGGGGGTGGTTTCCTTCAGATAATCAGTCTCTGCAAGCTCTGCGTCAGTCCAGAAAACGTAATCGTCACCGGAACCGGCGGTGCTGTAGCGGTGCAGACCTGCTACGAGAGGGAGCTTTGCGCAGTGGCGGGTTTCCTCATCCTTTGTGATAAAGGAAGTGCCCACACGGGAGCTGAACTCGAAGAAATACTTGTCCTGGTCTACGCCTTCAGGTGCCTCATCCCAGACCTTACCAGTCACCCCCAGGAACACGCCGCCGTCCGGGAACTCAATGTTTGCGTTGTGTAAGAACTTCACAGCACCGAGCATCTGGAAATTCCGACCCAAAAGATGAGCATACCCGCCGAACTCACACTTACCGGCAAAAACGGCATTGTTCACCGTGAAATCAGCAGAGCCAGAAGCTACCACGTCATCACGGAACGTCACGTCAATACCGGAGACACGGACGGCGCCCAGCATCTTCACACGGTCACGCAAAGTAATCACACCATTAAGAACGACCTGACCATCGACCACAACATCATCACGGAGCTCAACGTCATGCACCAAACGTGCACCGCCCTTCAGTACCGCACGACCGAACAGTGAGCTACTACCGCCTACGTACCCATCGACAATCTTCGCATCATTGTAAACCCATGCCAGCCCCTCCTGAGACAGACAATCCTCAGAAGCCACATAGCCACCAAGTTCACCACGCTTCACCACCACCACGGGGCAACCACGACGGGCACCACCAAAATCACGCACAGCACGCACACGATACAACGTCACGCCATCAACCACAACCGAATCATCCGGCACCAGCTCAAACTTCTTGCCGGAAGGCACCATGTCGGCGACCTTCTTCAAGAACTGACCCTCGCCCGGAGCCTTAGAAACAAGCGACTTCAGCGAAAACGACATAAAAACCTCACTCAAAAAGGTGGATAAAAATAAAGGAGGGCATCAAACACGAAAGCACCCCCATACAAAATCATATATCAAAACCCCACACCCAAGCCACTTGCACACAGAGTTGCAAGTGTGGCACAATAGCAAATGTAAGGAACACAAAGACAGTGCCACACCAGGCACCCAAACACCACCCACACAGGGAAAGGAAAAACACCCCAATGGCAAACTTTGACGCACTCTGGGACCACATCGTCGCCCAGGCGGAAGCAATGAAGACCACCCTGGAAGATGCAGGGCTCACCCCCGAAGAAGCCCTCGCAGTCATCCGCTACGTCGGCTACTAAACCATAAAGAAGCGCCCCTCCAAACAATTAGCGTGGAGGGGCGCTTCTTTTTATACCCACAAATTCACAAACCCGCTACGGTGCTACCGGCTCCCGAGACAAAGCAAGCCAACCAGAGACAAACTTCAAGATAGCATCCGCACTATAGTCAGCCTCACGCTGTGTACGAAGCCACAACACATGCTCACGCAACATAAACACCTCACCCACCCAAACAAAGGCAGGCAGAAATTTGCACTAGAAACCATTGTTACGCCACACAAAAAGCTGACTCTCAGCATTACGATACACACGAGAAGCACTCGTATGAAGCGACCGCATATCCGCCGTCGAAGGAGGAAACTCAGTCGGCACCTCACCCTCAGCCTTCAATACCGTCTCATTTACCTGGAGCCTAGCGCCCTGCAAACCAGAACCCGTACGACGAATCTCCTCAGCAAGAGAGTCATACCGAGCATTACCAGTGCCCTCAAAGCACTGACGAGCCACAAGCATCAGCCGATAAAGCTTACCCTCCAAAGAATTGATACCCCCCGCAAGACGCTTCAAATCACGAATAACCTTCCTCCGCTCAAACTCATCCTCACGACGCATACGCTCACGAGCTTTAGCGCGGTAAACGCCAACGTCTCGGCTAGACGCTGGACGGGAATAAGTCTGACCGTGTGACATCTTCTAATTCTCCTAAGCCAAATGGTAAGGTGGTGTAAATGTGGCATATCTTTGGCGAAATTATCAACCAAAGCCATGCAATTATACTACCACACTAAAGGCATACGGTGCAACCCATGAGGAGCCTGTGCCAATGCGCCTACCATGAGAGGATTGACCGATGCCCTGGATTTATTACGGTGACGATAGCTACTGCTCCTGCCCTTACTGCGAATCCGAAGAAGAGGGCGACATGAAATATCTACCTCATGAACCCAGCGCGACTAGGTACGACTGGGAAAATCAATCTGAAACACCTGATGAGCCTGAATACCATTTCCAGCCACTGCCGGATACGAGCCTGTTCTACAGGCTATCGACTGACAGTATCGGAACCCCCTTTGCTTCGCTACATGTCTGGCTTGCAAACGTCCCTAAGCCCTTTGAGTCTCAAGAGGTTACCATTCGCAATAACCTCAAGGAGACCCGAGTGGTGGAATACGCCTACCCAATCACTGAAGCTCAAGAGCATCTTCTTTGGAGCAATACTCCACCCGAAGAGGTTTTCAAGCAGGAAATACAGGAGTCCATCAAACACTGGAACCAGCAATAAAGCCCAAAAAAAATGAAGCCCCTGGCATTCTATCGTCAAGGGCTTTTCTGCGGTACATCCCCACATACGCGGGGAAAACGTGATGCTTTATGTGGATTTGGATAACACGGGCTCAACCCCACGTGTGCGGGGAAAACCGGTATTCCCTGCGGATAGTCGCGATAACCTCGGGCTCAACCCCACATGCATGGGGAAAAGTGCCCAAGGCTTCGACCCTTACGGAGAATCTAGGGCTCAACCCCACATGCATGGGGAAAAGACTCCCCAACAAGGTATAACACCTGCTGGATGAGCGAAATGCTTCCACTTTCCCTGTGGGGTGGGTAAGCGGTGCCCGCCTACGGTGACCTTTACAGCCAATGGTAGGTGCTCGGGTCTTGATGACCACCACGGGGGGGTCATCCGTTTATCAAGCTCTCCCCTAGCCGGAGGCGAGCTTATAAAAACATTCTAACACATCCCTGGTCTAACCAATACTCACGCCCTCACTATTTCCGATGCCTTCTCCATTTGCTAGGGTGAAGGTGTCGCCGATTGCAGTAAGGGGCACAGTGCCAACAATCTGGATGGTAATGTCCACCCAGGTTTTGCCGTACAGACCAGGGGTTTTTTCTGCGTTGCAGATGATGGTGCTATCAGGGGTGATGGATTCGATAATCGCAACCTCAAGAGGTGCTGAGATTTCGAGGGATTCGGTATGGCTTGCGGCACCACAAGTGAAAGTAAATGGGATTTCCCAGCTAGGCAGAGTGTCCCAATCCTCAAAGGGGTCTACAGCGTGCTGTGCTACGGTTTCCCCGATGCTGACAAGCTGTATGGGATTATTTTCGAGCTGGTCAATAAGCTCTTCGGCAGGATTCTGAATAGACACCTTGAAGGTGGGATTATCGAGCGTGAGCTCGGTATTGAGAAGAGTCATAGTGTTTATTCCTTTCTCTAGAGATAAATTTTGCTGATACCCTCCCCTGTCAGACTGGATAGAATGACAGGGGAGGTGTGGTTAGGGTTGGGGGTTACGATTCGGTGGTACGGGTAAATTCGATGTACTCGATGCCAACTTCACCGTATTCGGCGCCATTTTCCTTCTCGAAGTGCATTTCGCCGGTGAACTCGACTGCGCCGATTTTCCAGCCGTTTTCACGAAGCATATTTACCATGTCGGTATCCTTTTCGTAGAGGTCGAGCTCTACGGTCTTGGTAGCTTTGGTGCTTTCCCCGTGAGTAACCTTGAGGGTCAAGGGGGTTACACGGTCATTGGTGAGCTTAGGATTGTCGGTAATGAAGGTGCCACCCTGTTCGTAGTGCTTTCGCATTTCCGGGGTTGCGACAAAGGAGACAGTACCGGGATTGATGAGGGCGTAAGAGGTGTGGGTGGTCATTGGTTTTCCCTTTCGGTATTTGTGGGTTGAAGCTTATGTAGATTTCGAAGATTCCCTTCGCTACATTTATATAGTACCACACTAAAAACTGGACATGCAACCCAGTGTGCTAATTTGCTGATATTTCTTCAGGGAGTCCCAAACCAAATCTGACGTGCAAAGAGAATAGGGTCTCAAGTGGTGAACTTGAGCCCCTATTCTCTCCTACTGGCTTCTAGTTGTACTGGAACTCTACAGATTCGATGACAATCTTGCCTTCTTCGAGGCTGGAAGCTTCCATATCCATGATTGCAGTGTTAGCGTCAGTAGTGAAACAGTTGTTTTCGATGAGTTCCAGGAGTGCCACGTCTGCACTATTGACTGGAGTGAGAGTGACTTCCTTGAAGGTCTCACCACTGTCAAAGGAGAGCTGTGCTTCCAACGCACCATTATTCACATCCAGAACTTCGATGCGAGTGACCTGCTTGCAGTGCATTTCTCGCTGAATTGCGGGGCGTGCGGAAACATTGAAGGCGACATTGTTGAGAATGACAGACATGTGGCTTTCCTTTACTTAGGTGGGGTCTAATTACGTAGGATTCCATCCCCCTACATACATAGAATACCACACCTTGCATTAGTAATGCAACTCTTGGGTGATGGTTTGCAAAGAGGGGGTTCTGGCAATGATTGCCAGAACCCACCCCTTTTTTTGGTTGCTACTGTTTCTGTAGCATCAGGCTTTCTACCGCTAGAATACCGGTTGCACTATCCTGCTCACCCCAATGCTCGACCTTGAACACTTCTTCTTCGTATTCAGTATCTACAACGCGGTAGCCCTGTGTATATAGGAAGTGCAGGAAGTAGCGAGTCTCTTCGCCGGGGCTTAGGTCTACTTCCTGGGATTTATCACCGTAGGTTAGGGTGCCAATGAGAGGCGAGAGACCATTGTCGATAAGGTGAATGTCGCTAATGCGAACCGGGTTGCCACTCTTATAATGCTCCAGCATGTCGAGTGGCGCATCGAAGGTGGTTTCATCTGGGCAGATGGTAATTTCGTGCATGGTGCGGAGTTCTTTCTTTCGTCCTCGGTGGTGAGTGTTAGTCGATGTGTAGGGTAATCCAGTGGAAGGTGAAGATGCCTTCTACAGCACTGGTTTCCTTGTGGTCTAGTTCGTAGTCGTACTCTTCGATGGGTGCGTGAAGGTGCTCAAGGTGCTTGAGCTGTGCACGCAATTCTTCGGATTCAGGAATAAGAGTTACCTCCTGGGGAGGAATCTCCATACCCGGCGACCAGAACCCGATGCGCGCCGAGAGATTACCGTCTTCATCAATGCCTAGCAGGGTTACGGTCGGTGAGTGGCGTTCTACCCACTTCGGTAGGGGGTTCTTTGGGCGGAATGATACGCGCTCAAAGGCAATGGAGGACATGGTGAGTGCCTTTCAGGTGAGACCCCGTGCTAAAGCTTTCAAACCTTAGCACGGGGGTTGGATGGGATAGGTACTAGTTGTCGAAGAAGTCAGTCACTCCAGCGATAATATTGATTTCGCCACGGTGGTCTGCGTATTTGACGTTTGCGGTCTTCTTAAAGAGCTTCATGATACTGTAGATAGCCAGCTCTTTCTCATCAGCCCTATAGAGGCTACCGGTCAGCTCCCAAGTGTCTTCAAATGCAAGTACATCACCGTACTCGTCCAACAGGAAGAACTGCGGGGTTTCCGAGCTGGAAACAACCTGCAAACCCTTGAGGTTTTCTGCAACGAAAGGGTACAGCTCCCCATCAGAAACACCTTCAACCGGGTCGATGGTCAGGTAGAACGGGTAGGGGCGGTGGTCCTCGAAGCCGAAAATCAGTGCGGAGCTCATGGTCGTGTTTCCTTTCGTTAGGTGTGGATTCTATGTGGCTTAAGGTTTTACCCTCATCTCCTTGCCACACTTATATAGTACCACACTAAAAACCATGCGTGCAAGTCTTGGGGTGGTATAGATGAAAAATATCCTCACACCTTCCACCCCAAGCTCTACACCATTGTGACACTCTGGGCTCCGGCGGCATATAACCCTACTGGGATTCGTTGCTTTCCATGCTCTTGCACCAGTCCTTGTACAGCTCTTCTACTTCCTGGAGAGTGCCATAGAGAGGCATCACGACTGAATCACCGATTGCTGTGTCTTCTGTCCAGGTTTTTGCTTCTTCTCTAGCGTTACGGAGGGCGGTGTATTTGCGGCGGGCTTCGTCTGCATACGCTTGCATTTTTGTGACGGCGGCGAGGAGCGTGTTGAGGTTGTGTTGTACGGTGAGGGTCTGCTGGAGTCCGTCAAGGTACCGGTCAGTGTCGGGAGTGAGGGCGTTGTAGAAGGACTGCTTATTCGGGAGTTTCTGGTCGGCGAGCGCGTCGTACTCTTTGCGCATTTTTTCGGCGTATTTGTCGGCTGTAGTGATGAGGTGTCGGTAGTCAGCGATGCCGTCGAGGTAGTTGGTGAGGATGGTTTCGTGCTCTGCGGGGAAGTGTTGGGTCATGGGTATCTTTCCTTCTGCTGGTTGGGGTGTTGATGTGATTATAGCCTATTATTTCGGGGTGCTGAGGTGGCGCGAGTGGTAGTATGGGGGTGTAATTTTGTTTGTTTTTGGAGGTTGTGGTTGTAATGACTGGTTCGGTTTTGGATACCAAGGTTTTTGGGGTGAGTGACATTGATTGGGGTCTGCTCAATGTGGAGTTTGCGGTTGAGTATTTGAGTGTTGTTGGGTGGCGGCGGCAGGCTGTTCTGTTGATTGATGAGCAGGTACGTGAGCTTGAAGCGCGTGGGCTTCCTGGTTGGGGTGTGTCTACCTGGGCTGGTGGTGGGTCTCAGCGTGGGGTGAATTATTGGCTGGTGAGTGAGTTGCGGAAGCTCCGTGATACTGTGTGGAGCGCTTTCCCTGTGTTGAGGTGGCGGCACTCCGGTGTGCTCATGTACACGGCGAAAGATGGTCGGTTGTATGTGCCGGTTTTTAAGGATGAGAACTCTCGCCGCCGCTCAGAGTGGAGGTCCCGCTTCATTTTGCCTACGCCTAGCAGTGAGCTTGTCCCCGGCGACAAGAATCCCACCTATGTGAGTGCACTGGTGGGTTTGGTTGAGGAGCGTGGTGGTGAAAAGCTTCTGGGTCGGTGGCATGGGCTGGGGTGTGTTGCCCGGTATGGGGGTTCTTGCATGATGAGTGATAGGTGGCTGACGGTGCACCCTGTGGGTGGTGAACGTATTGGCGTGAGTGAGTACATCCAGGAGCACTGCTACGAGTTTTTGGGTTCGAGTATGGGTGATTTCCCGGTGGGTGGTGATATTGGGGCGGTGCTGTTTGAGGGTGTGCGTCTGGTGAATCAGATTGAGGATTTGGAGCTTTTGAACCCGGCGGGTGGGGTGTTGCAGGAGACTGTGAAGCGTGTGGCGGTGAAGGCGTTTGAGAATTTGTACTACGGTCGGCATGGTGTACCGTCGTCGTTTATGGTGGGTGCTGAGGGTGTTACTGCTACGGGTGCAGGAACGATTAGATGGTAGAAACCCACGTTCTTGAAAGCGGTGCGGGCGGGTTGTCTGCTGGTGACCTCAACTTCGCGTTGGCATTTTTGAAGTCTGCTGGCTGGTGCTTGCACAGCTCTTTCATGCTGGATGTGATGAGCGGCAGGCGGTCTACTATGGGTGATACTGATTGGATTCGCCCCGGAAGGTCGAGAGACCCGGTTCTGTCAAGAGATGCGGATGCGCTGGCAAAAATGCTCAGGCAGAAGCTCATGCCACAGGTTGAGAGCACGGGTGCTGGAGCGGACACCCCAACATGGTGTGTTGAGGATGGTATTTTGAAAATTTCCTCAAACGGGCGCTCGTGGTGGTTCCCGTACCCTGCACCCGGTACTGTCGAGACATACCAGTGGGCGTTAGGTGCGAGCGCGTCTGCTTTTGTTCAGGGTGCGCCGGTGTGGAGGGATGGGCGTGGGTTGGGGTGTGCGTTGGCTCGTGGTGAGGGTTGTTGTTATGGTGTGGAGGGGCATGGTCATGTGTGGGGGATGTGTAGTAGTGCGAAATTCTTGTTGGGTGGGTATTTGGAGGAGTTTTTGTTGGGTGGCGGGTATGACAGGTGGGTGCATGTTAGTGATGAGTTGGGGCGTGTTTTGCGTGAGTGCCTGTACCGGTTGAAGCATGTGGGGGATGTGGGTTTGTTGGATTCGAGGGGTGGTGCTTTGCAGGATACGTGTTTGTGGGTTTTGGGTGAGGTGTGTGGTGAGGTGGATTCGGGGGTTTTGTGTCGTTGGCGTCCGACTGTGTGGATGCCGGGGCTGTAGGGGTGTTGGTGGTTAGTTGGGGTTATGGTGTGGTTGTCGGATTTGTTGTTTTAGAAAGGATTCGGGTAATTGGCTGAGATTGTTTCTGTTGGTTTGAAGCCGTTGTCTGAGGTTGAGTGGGTTGCTGTTCGTCGTGCGGCGGCGTTTATGTTTGCGTTGCGGGGTGAGCGTTCGGAGATGAAGTCTCTTATGCGTGGTGCTGGGTCGCAGTTTGATTATGAGGTGACTAATGATGTGTATGAGTATCGTGAGGTGTTGAGGGAGCTTTCGCCGCGTTTTGTGGTGGAGGGTGAGGTGGAGGAGGGTGAACCCTCTTTTCAGGTAGAGTCTCTTGCGGGGTGGGAGCCTCGGGTTGAGCCTGGTCTGAATTATTGTTTTGATGCTGTGGTGCGGGTTGCTGAGTTGATGCTTGGGCGTGAGTTTGATGGGTGGGAGACGGAGGAGTGTAGTGTGGGGTTCTTGTGTTCGTGCCGTGGGGCGCTTGATTGCCCTTCCCGCCTACGGTTGATTCGGTTTTTGAAGGAGGCTCGGGCTCACACTAAATTTGTGGGTTCGGAGTCGGTGGTTGCTGTCCTGTCTGCGATTCAGGACGGTCTCGCTAATCCTTGGGAATTGCCTCGACCTGATGGGTATGACTCGGAGCCTTACCACAAGATTTGGGCGTGGCGTGGTGACGCTTATATTGATGGTGTTCTTATCCCGTGGGCTTGCCGGGGTTTGGGCATCTGGCATGAGGGTGATTACTCACTGACTAAGCAGGTGCTTTCTATGGCTGTCGAGGAGGAGATGGAAGAATCAGAATCGCCCGTTTCGGTGGTCTCTGAGAGGGGCAATGATTTGGAGCCTTCGGGTGAGGCCTTGGAGCAGGTGAATGTACAGGCACAGGTGAAGGCGGCAGGTAGTGCCGAGGAACCAGCGGGTACACCGGGAGTCTCTGATACTACAGGTGTAGCCTCTGATGTTACGGGTGCAGACGTGGAGCCTGTGAAGCGGCGCGGGTGGTTCAGGAAGCTTCTAGGGGTCTGAGTATGCCGCTGTGCTGAAGGTGGGAGGGCGCTCGCTAGAGATAATGATTCTTTAGCGGGCGCCCTATTTTTTACTAAACCACCCCAAGAGTTGCACGCATAGTTTTTAGTGTGATACTATATAGGTGTAGCAGGAAATGTTACATTGGTTTTACTACCCTTTGGAGGGATACTCATGACACGTAATCGCACCTTCACTTTCCAGCCCACCCGTGAGCTGAACGAGGCATACGATGAGGGTTACGACCTGGATGTTGCAGGTTTCCATACGACCCGCCCGGTGTTCGAGAATAAGACGCACGCCTTTGTGGACATTCTGGTTGAGCACTCGGGTCAGATTATCTCGGTTGAGCTTGATGTGGAGAGTCTGTATGACATCTATATGATTCGTCGTGCAATTCGGGTTGCTCGCAAGGAAGGCGTAGAGCGCTCTGAGATGATTGAACGTATTGGTTTCCGTGGTGAGAATTTCGTGACGTTCAAGGAGTTCTAAGGCTTATGCAAAACCCCCGCTTCTGATTGGAGGCGGGGGTTTGCATTTCGGTGTCACACTACACAACCCCTAGAGTTGCACACACTGTTTTTAGTGTGGTACTATATAAGTATTGGAGGGATTGATGAGCAATCCCCCAAAAGAAAGGAATAGTGTGATGATGGTTCGTCGTAAGCTTGCTACCCTGGCTCTTTCTGCCGCATTCTTGATGACCGGCTGTGCACCCTTGCAGATGCAGGCGGTCACCGATACCCCGTCGAGTGCTTCGACTGAAACCCCGGCTGTTGTCTCGGATAAGCCGATTACCCCGGCTAGGGTGAAGCAGAATCAGTACGTGCTCTTGTCTGCACGTATGCACACCCGCGAGGTGAAGCAGGACGGCAAGGAGCCGAAGTTCGTTACCGTCGTAACTTACACAGTGCGAGACCAGAACGGTGTCCTACACACCGACACGGTGCTTCGCTCAATGGTGAAGGTGGTTGTAGAAGACATTGATTACGGTCTGGCATACGGCTCAGATTCTCAGCTGATGCTTGGTGAACTAACCTTCGTGGTTCCCAAGGATGGAGTAGGTAAGGGTATCGACCTCGTAAACGTCGCTGACTAACCCAGCATAAGAAACCCCCTCTAGTGGAAACCCTGCTAGAGGGGGTTTCTTATATGTGAGTGTGGCGGCGGGTGACGCCGGGGGTGGGGTTTATGGCTAGGGTGTTGCGGGTGCTGTGAAGTGATTGCATGCTAGATACATTAGGGGTGCACACGAACACCACAAGAAGGGTTACACAATCAAACTATAGTGTGGTATTATATTTTTATGAGGGGCAATTCAGCCCCACATTATCATCTCAGCTATCACTCAAAGGAAGGATACGAAATGCTGGATACCACGTTCTACTACAGCCTCCGCGCCGCAATGCGCCCTATCTTCATGACCGTCGTGGACAATGACCGTAAGCTCTACCGCCGCGTGAAGAAGTCGTTCCAGGCGCGTACTCTCGACATGACCAGTATCGCAATGGACATTATCGAATTTGACCCGGTGAAGGTCGGCTTCACCCACAAGCCCGGCATCACCGTGCGTGACATCCTCGACAGCGTCGCCCGCCACTGCGACGCAGGCGACGAACCCGGCGTCACCGCCTCCTACTACATTCCCGGTGAAGACGATGAGGGTGCATACGATTTCTACTACACCGAAGCCGATTGGGAATACGACCCCGGTCTGCTCGACCTACTCACCCTCGACCTACATATGCCGTTCTCTGAGGATAGCGGTAAGCTCCGTGCTCGCCTCAACCGTCGTGCCCTTGATGCACGTTACGGCGACACTCTCTTCACTGAGATTGATAACGTCATCAGCCTGAGCGAGGACGAAATCGCACCCCGATACCGCATCTCCTGCAAGCACCGACAGGAAGGCGGTCAGCACATCCTCAACCGTATCGACATTGAATTCCATGCGACCGATACCTGCAAGACCTATACCGATAGTTCCCCCGTTCCTCCTACTGAGCGTCTGCGATGGTACCCGCTCACCACCCAGGCGGCACTTGTCGAGGTATTACCGGCTGATTTGAAGCAGGTCACCGGCAACACCTTGGAGGAAACCAAGATTCTCCTTCGGGAGCTTGTGCTGGATGCATGGGTGGAAGAATACCCCGAGTGGGAAGACTTCTTCCGTGGGGAGATGGGTAACATTCCCGTAGTGGTTGTGTAGTCCACTACCTCACCCTAATTTGGGTGCCCCGCCTTGTTTTTTGAGGCAGGTGGGGCACCCATTTTTCGTACCACAGGTGCTTGATTCAACCGGTGGCGTGTGGTACTATTGTGTTACACCCCATCTCATGGGAGGGGGTATCTTTACGGTAGAAAGACGAAGTAATCATCGTTGTCCTTGTAAAGTTTGAGTGATATGCACGGTACGACCCCTTGCAGGTTCTGATTCCTGTGAGGGGTTTGCTGTACCTATATTCAAAAACAAAACAGCTTGCATAATCAATTCTATGTGTGATACCATAGAGGTGTAGCGATGGGAAAGCCCCCACAAAGACCACCCCACAGAAAGGGAAAGAAAATGACTGAGGCACTGGATTTCAAGGCTATGGCACTCGTATGGGAGCAGGGCAAGGAAGCCCGTAGCCAGTACACCACCGAGCAGTGGCGCGCATATTGGGAGCACGCTATCGCTGAGGCTTCCTTTGAGGCAACCCTCTCCAGTTCCGCAAATGATGTCGCGAGCGCTTCTTTCTGGGAGCACGATTACTACTACATTCAGAGCGTCGAGATTGCCCGTGATAAGGACACGAACGTCTGGTCTGTGGCGGTGGTGCTGGAAGAGCCGTACTACATTCCCGCACCCGATAGCGATACCGAGGAAGCACCCGCAGGCTGGAAGCCTGCAACTCTCACTCTTCGTACTGAGGAGCCGCTGACCAAGGCGAAGGCTGTGGTTGTAGACGGCACTCTCGGATATGCCCGCCTGCACGGTCTGGAAATCACCCCTGACCGTGACGGCGACAAGGTCTTCATGACCGACACCTACGTAGCGTAACGAACCGCCTAGTGGGGTGGTGTCATACACGGGATTGTGTGGCGCCACCCTTTTTTCACACGCCCCCCGTGTCATTTCGGCGGCTGGCATAGGGTGGGTGGTATGATTGGGTATATGCTCGCCTCCGGCAGGGGGAGAGCTTCATAAATGGATGAACCATCCTTAGCGGTGGACATCAAGACCGGGCGCTCCACAGCGAGCGCCGGGTCACCGTAGGCGGGCACCGCCTACTCACCCCACAGGGAAAGCAAATGGATTTCAGACGACCGGACGGCATTACCGCTGTTTAGGAAGTCTTTTCCCCGCGTACATGGGGATTAGCCCAAGCGCCCCGACGGTCTACCCATTTTCCCTGTACATGTGGGGTTGAGCCCCCATCATACATAGAAAAGTAGCTTTCCCCGCGTACGTGGGGACGAGCGCCCCCAATACTCACCCCCGGAAGCAGGTCATCTTGTCTAGTATTCTTCGTGAGATTTTTGACCGTCAGCAGGCGCGAGTAAAAGAGCCCGCGTTACCGGAACAACTGCGGGTGCAGGAGCCTAAGCAGGCGGATGGGCTTTGCTCTGTGTTGCAATTCGGAATGGAGCACATGTCCGATGGGACGTTTGCCGTTTACCCCGAGGGTGTTCAGGTGGCACCCACCGACGGAATCACCACCCTGTACCTGACCATGCCAGAGAGTTACAGCGCCGAAACTTTTGAGGCACGTCGCGTCACAGCACCCCCTACACCGATGGAAATGCTGTGCCACCCGAGCCGCTACGGTAGAACCGAAACAGGCGATGACATCCTTGAAGCGAACCGGGAGGCGTTCAAGAGCGCCAAGAAGGATGCGACTACCGAGGCGATGTGGCTTGACCAGCTGGGTGTAGACTTCACCCGCTGGGAGTTCACCCTCACCCCTGATGGGGAGCATATTGCGCGTGCCACCATCTACCTGCAAGACCCCCACACCGTATCTGAGCTGATGTATGAGGCAACTCAAAAGTGCATCCCCGGAGCCAGTGGGTACTACAGGCGGTATCTCGACCCCAATGGTGCCCTAGATGACGCTGTCCTGCACGTCGAGATTCCCGGTACGAGAGATTTAGATTTTCTGACCATTACTGGTAATCGGCGTGACAAGGTTTTCCTGGAGTGGTCTATTCAGCTCAATGCAAGATGTGGGGAAGTGCACCCTACCACGCCGCTCTTCACTCATCAGAAGATGTGCGCGCTCTTCAAGTACATCAATGACCGCATCCCTGAGCGCAAGTATTGGGGTGCCCTCGAAGAGGAAGAAGAAGAGTAATCAGCCAAGCTAGACAGCAAGGTAATACGGTAACCCAGCAAACACCCCACGGCGGGGTGCATGTGCTTTTCTATAGGGAGCATGTGCACCCCGCCTTTACTCGTACCCCTACAGGGCATTGAAGATGTGGGTACTCAGCCGTGGTTAGTGAGCGCTCGCTGGTGGGTTGTGTGCGTGGTGGTTGATTTTTTGGTGGTGTGAATTTTCTGCCACCCCAAGGGTTGCACACCTTGGTTTTTGTGTGGTACTATATTCATATAGGGGTTCTTGATTGAGCCCCACTGATTATCTACCTACTTGAAAGGAAATACCTAGTATGGGTTCGTTCTCTTGGAATTACGCTACCGCTCCTACCTCGTTCAATGATGCCGTGAATATCGTTCCGGGTGATGAGGTGAAGGTTCTGATTCCCGAAGAATTTGGTGGCGGCTGTATCGAGGGCGTGTACTGTGATTATGGTCAGGTGCAGGACGCTAACGGCATTTACTACGACATGTATGAGCTGTTGTCTCTGTGGAATTCTTCGACTCTGCGTGACACTGTGAAGGAGTACAAGCGTGGATACGATGATGAGTCGCTGGCACGTAAGGAATGCGACAACCACGGCGACTATGACTATGATTCGTCGGTGAGTGCTGTACTGCGTATCTTCGCGATTGATTGGTCTCACCTGAATGATGGTGATGAAGCTAGTGACCTGCATTACGGTTTGAAGATTGTGCGCCCCGAGGATTCTGTGTCTTACGAGGAATGCGAGCACCTCTCCGGTCATGACCGCCACCAGGGTTTCCGCCGCGTACCCCTCGGTATGCTCAGTGACTCCGGTTCCGATGTGGAGGAAGTGTGGCTCCGCGCGGTGAACCCGCCCCGAGACATCAACAGCCGCCGCGCGTTCCCTGACCTGCCCCACCCCGCAGAGCAGATGTATCAGCTCGAAAAGGTACTCTTCGAGGGCTAACCCCCAAAGAGCCACCTCAATGCGTAAGAAGCCCTGCAACAAGAACCACCGGATTGTTGCAGGGCTCAACTCACAATACAAGCAACCTACCCACAATACAGACCCAAAAGACACCCGACACGGACAAGGAAACCAGCTCCCATGACATACACCAAATACGAACTCATCATCGAAACCGCCGCACAGAACCTATACAACCTCGGAACCACCAAATACCCCAAACCCAAGAAAACCCTCAAGCTCGACCTCATCAAGCTCGTAGGGCTACTCGGCGGCAACATTCGCGAACTCACCAACCTCATCGACCTTGACCCCAACACGCCAACCATCGAAACCCACGAAGACGGCACCTTCACCCTCACCGTCATCAACTACTCCCCGTGGCAAGTCTGGGGCGTAGACACCAAAAAATCCTTCACCCACCGCCTCGCATGCCTCCTCGGAACCTACCTCATCCACCACCACGGAAAACCCGCAGGTGTCCACGAAACCCACCACGAACGCAAAAACAACCGACACACACCCCAAGCACTCGACGGACTCCACCTCGCCCGATGCCTCATGCTACCCCGCCACCAGCTACTCACCGAATGGGCACGCACCTGGAAGACCGACATGGGCTGGAAGATTGACCTCGCAGACACCTTCGGCATCGACATCATGTGGCTCGAAGTACGAGCACGACAGCTCAACCTGCTACGCCTGGACGGAACCACCACCAAAACCCCCACACCACCACTCACCACCCCAGAGCCCAAACACACCCAGCAGGCAGAAGCTAAGGAAGTGGGCGGTGCGCTCGCTATGCTAGAAGCAAAGGGAAGTACCGGAAAGGAAGAAGATTAGGATGAATACTCACTCTAACCAGAACAATAATCGCCGGATGCAGGGCGCCATCCGTGACGCATACACGACTACGACCGCTTGCAAGTTCCTCGGCATCTCCTACGAGGAGCTGAACCGCATGGTAGAAAGCCGCGAGATTCTACGGCTGAGGGACGATAAGGGAAACGCCCGATACCCTAGCTTCCAATTCAGCTCCACCGGCGAAACAGCTCCCCACGTTCAGAAGATTATCCAGACCCTTCTTGAGCAGGGATTTACTGAGCGGCAGGCGGCTCTTTGGCTCACCACAGAATCCAGCCTGTGCGACGGCAAGAGCCCGGTCGAATTCATGCAGGCAGACCCGAAACGGTTCGGAATCGTCCTCTACACCGCACAGCACGACACGCCCACACCCTAAACCCCTCCATACCTCAACAAGCCCCTCAGCACCCATCTGAGGGGCTTTCTCCACTCATGAGGAGCAACCCAATGTGTGTAGGTGGTGCGTTATCCGTGCAGATGGTGTAGAATAATTGGTGACTGAGGACGCATAGACTCCTTTGTCTCCTTATGATTTTCAGAAGTGAGCCCCGCAGACGGTAATGCAACTACCCAATGCGGGGCTTGCTCTATCCTCTAATCTGCCCCACCTCTCTGTGTGTGCTTTGGTGTCTTGCTGTGGGGTGTCTTACTGGTTGGTGAGCCCTCTGACGCAAATGTTTGCGTTGCATGTTTTTGTGGTGTAGGCTAGTGGTGTCACAGAGCGAAGCGAGTAAATTCCTCCCTCTGACGACTTTCAATCGAAAATTTGGTTCAGATGTAAGCCCCGTGCTTGGTGATTCAATTGCCTGGTGCGGGGTTTACTCTGCCCAAAAAGCTGTAATGACGAACTGGTGGGCGTGTCCGGTCTGTGCGTGTAATGATGGTGGGCTCACCCCCACGTGTGCGGGGAAAACCTCAGCATTGCGCAGGTTGTGCAGTGAATTCGGGGCTCACCCCCACGTGTGCGGGGAAAACTGTCATCTACCAGAAGGCTATCGGCAATGAAGGGCTCACCCCCACGTGTGCGGGGAAAACGTGGTGGAGCCGATGAGTAGGGTGACTGCTCCCGGCTCACCCCCACGTGTGCGGGGAAAACCTGACAGCCCCCAGTTTTGGAAGTGTTCATAAGGGCTCACCCCCACGTGTGCGGGGAAAACACTTCCTGACAAGGCGTGAAACCTGCAAGATGCCCGAAATACATTCGCTTTCCCTCTGTGGGGTGAGTAGGCGGTGCCCGCCTACGGTGACCATTCACCCAATGCTGGGTGTCTGGTCTTGATGACCACCAGTGGTGGTTCATCCGTTTATAAGGCTCTCCCCCTGCCGGAGGCGAGCATACATCCATAGTAGCATGAATGGTTTCCGGGGTGTGGTTTAGGGTGCTTATTTGAGTGCTTGGTGCCTGTTTTTGGTGTGGGGGTTCTGGGCGGTGGTGTAAGCGTATAGGTGGGTCTGAGCGCCGATGCGGGGCAGGGTGCAGGTTTCATTGCGAGATATGGGCGCAGGTTTTGACAGCGGGTGGTTCTTGAACAACACCCCCAGAGTTGCACACATGATTTTAAGTGTGGTACCATAGTTACATGAGGTTGAGGGAAACACCCCCGCCAAACAAACCACAAACCACCCATAGAAAGGAAAAACACCATGAAGCACCTCGAAGACCCCCACGAAGACAACATCCGCATCCCCCTGGGCGCACACACCACCCTCGAAGACATCAAGACCCACGCACTCGCACTCAACACCAGCGAGGACACCGTCATTGAAGACGCATACACCGACGAGCACGAGAACCGCGTGTCCATCATCCTCTCCAGCGAGAGCGAAGACATCATCGACGCGTACCTCATCCCCACCGAAACCGGAAATATCCTCACCCTCGAAGGTGCAGAACGCGAAGACGGCTCCCGCCTCTACGACGACGAATTCACCGAAATCACCGAGCACATGGAAAAGCTCAGCAAGTAACTCAAACACCACTCCAACCCACCACCCAACGAAAGGGCATCGAATCATGGAACTCACTGCTAAGGATTTCACCCACCGCCTCGCAGAAAAGGGCTACACCCCCGGTATCATCCTCGACGTGGACAACGGCGACGAACCGAACACCGTAAAGTTCACCGGCGCTATCACTTTCCACGGCAAAGATGGTTTTATGGACTTCCGCAACGCAGAAAAGTACTTCGACATCACCTGTGAAACCTATGAAAACCTCGCATCCTTCCAGAAGACCTACGCCCTCACCGAAGAGCAGATTGCCGAAATTGAAGAAGGCGGCGAACCTGACAGCGCAGAGCAAGAAGAAAAATTCTTCGAAGCATGGCGCGTAGCCCTCAATGAAATCGGTATCGACCTGAACAACATCGAGGTTTCCATCCCATAACCCCCACTCATTACCTACCCCAACACCCCGACAAACACGCCGGGGCGCACCACCTAGAAAGGACAAACATGGACAACGAATACACCTACAACCTCACCGCCGAGCAAGTACAGACCATCAACACCGCACTCAGCAACGCAGGAAAGACCACCCAGGAGCAGATTGACGCATACCGCTCCGCTGGAGGGGCGCTCGCACTAGGATGGTGGAACAACCCCGAGCTCAGCCGCAAAACCCCCGAAGGTGTGCAGTTTGGATACGAGCTTATCCTGGGTATCGCACACCTGCCGCCGAAACCCGAGCCTGCACAGGTTATCATGGAGCCCGGCGACGCAGGTGAAGTGCTAGAGATGGACTCGGAGATTGTGTATGCGCCTGCTGAGCGTCCCCGTCTATCGGATGAGGTGTTTTGGGAGATTGAGTCTCGACTCTTGGAGCGGTATGGTTTGTCCATGAGCGACATTGAGTTCTACTACTCCTACTAGCCGCACTTAGGGCTGATGTGCGAGCGTGCAGGGGCGCCCCATTTTGCGGGGTGCCCCTGCATTCTTTCCCACACCCAAAACACCTGCACAATACACTTGCAGTGTGGTACAATATTTACATGTAGGGGTAATCCTACTGAATTCCAAACCATCTCTGAAAGGAAAACACCATGAGCCACTACAGCGACATGCGCGAACTCAACGACCTTCTGAATGTTACCCGTAAGGGCAAGCTGTTCCTGGTCGATATTTACGACCACACCCGCCTCAACCTCGGCATTATCCGCCTCTACACCGCAGGCGACAAGCTCCTCATGAACGTCGTCGGAGACACCGGCGAAGAGAACGACCTCTCCGCCTACGCCGCACAGCACAACCTCGAACCCGTACAGGTCAAGCACCGCGACTTGGAAATCACCGAAAAAGACCCTAACGCAACCACCTTCTACGACGCCGAAGACATCTCCCTCGCCCTCATCCAAGACGACGACGATGACCGCAAGAAGGACGACTACCTCATCGGCTACTGGCTCCGCAGTTTCGCCTACAAGCCCCGCGTCGGAGACAACCTGACCATCAAGGACATCCAGAAGCGCAAGTTCCTTGCATCCCCCCGAAAGGTTGTGGAATCTGGATACGATACCTGGTACGTCCGTAACGGCTCCGGCGACTGGATTGGCGTGATTGAGAAGTTTGACGCCCCCGGAGTCGCCAAGAAATATGCGGGGCACAAGATTTTTGGCTCCACCACTGCTTACGCTGACGAAAGTGTCCGGTGGCACAAGTCCCTCGCTATCGGCGCGTCCCTAGAGGAATGTGTCACCTACCTCTTGAAGGCGCTCTAGCGTCACCAAGCCACATCTGAGCCTCCTCTGCCTGGCAAGAATCTAAAGCTAACCCCTCGTCGGGTGGTTGATGGTTTCTAGTCAGGCAGATTAGCGTATAATGGTCTATGATTTTCCTTCCCGTCTTTGGAGGTGCTAATGCCAAATATTGAATTTCTTGGGTTCTCTTGGAACCCTTTCGTGTTCTGGTGGGCTCTTTCTCTCCTCGCAATGAGTATCCTAGGTCTGGCTGGGTTGAGATTGAATGACGCTGTGCGTGAAGCTGAGGAGAAGAAAGTCCCTAAAGGCGCACCGAAGGGTGGTGTCGATGTACGTGATGCACAAGTTGCCCTGTACGCCACTATCTGGACCATACCCCTGGCATGCGCGACAATGTTCACCTTTGCAGTCCCTGTAGTAAATCAGGGCTTTTTCTGGCGCACCATCTGCGCTGGTATCTTGTATGGGTTCTTTCGAGAGTGTTGGCGTCGTGCTAGTGAGACTGACTGGCGTGCAAAGTACCCGTCCAGCCGACTAGCAGTAGCTGGACGCATCCTCCTCGATTCAGTATCTTGTTTTACGACACTGGTTACAGGAGGTCTCTTTGCTCAGTTTGTGTTTCCTCACTAGGTCTCGCTGATTCTTCAATAACCCCGGCTCTGCAACACGCATGTAGGGTTGGGGTTATTTTTATGCTCTGCATTGCAACCTAATTTAAAGTAGTATTGGTGCTACACCCATTACCTCTAATCGTTAGGTTTATTATTTTGATATCTACTTTTGCTAGTGTGTTGCAGGTTCCTGCGTATCTCCTAGTCTTGCTCGGGTTCCTTGTGCATCTGCTTTTCCGGTGGGATTTTCTACGCCGATGGAGGGCTGAGACTGTCACGACTGGGAGGTTTGCGTGGCTTATCTTGCTGTTGGGTTGGTTGCCGCTCGTCGGTGCAGTGGTCATGACTGATTCTTGGGGTGCCATTCCGGTAGTGCTCGGGTCTGGGGTGGTTGGAGCAATAGCCGGGTACGCGTCCTGCGCAGACACGCTACAGCGGCTTAGGAGCAACACTCACGCCCAGGCAGAAGTATTAGCGGCACAGATTCGTCTAGTGAAGATGTACGGCACCTACTTTGGGTCGTGCGTTGCATACGTGCTCTCTATGGTCTTCCTGCTCGCTTACGGGACGCTAGGGAAAGCACTAGCCCTCTAGACGAAGCCGCTATTGAGATAAGAAAGTGCCCCTCACAGGTTGAAAATCAGCCTGCAAGGGGCACTTCCTTTAGTGTTCAGATGAAGCATCCGGGTGTATCAGTGCATTGAATGAGGTTACCGGCATACTGATACGGTTCACTCTAGCGGTGACACTGAGTACGCTGGTCATAACTTCACTCTCTAGCGTGTATCCAGTAATCACAGCTTCCGCCGCATAAAGAGTGCTAAGAAGCCCACACCACTGAGCGGATACTACCACCTCTTCGCCTTCCGGCAGGCATCAGGTTCTCCGGGTGTCGAGGATTCCACCATGCCTGCACGTCAGCCCATTCCACTGCCACCCCGTCAGATTTCTGGAATTCTAGCACCGTACTCCTGGACTCGGAGCCCGCACTACGGATGACCAAGGGGTGCCGATGCTCAGCAAGGTACTCGGCAACCTGAGTGCGGTACTTACGGTTCACCCAGACGCTCAGGTCTAGAACCAGCGGGAAATCTCCCGGATACATCACATCAACCATATGACTCAATTTGCCACCTCCACTTCGTTATTCTGGGTGTCACTCGACTCTTCAATCTGGGGCGTGATTCGCCCAAGGTTCTGATACCGACGCATGAGTAAGTCCCATTCCACGGTAATCGCTTCTAGTGCGTTATCGAAGTCCCTGTACCGCTGAGCAATCTTGCTCTCTGCCTGTTGGTCGGTCACATCTATCGAATGCCAGCCCGTGCGGAACTGACTGCGTTCAGTGCGAATTTTTTTAGCCAAATCTTCAAGCTGTCCCAGCACTTGATTTACACCGTTGGTGAAGCTGAGCTCCAGCTCGAAATACTGAGCAATCTCAGACACGGAATCGAGGTCAGCGTGATGCTCGACGATGAGTAGTTCAGAGTTGTCATTATCAGTCAGCCTCTGATGCTCTTTAATGACTGCACGACGGAACCCCTCAACAAGGCGGAGGATGCCGTTAAATTTCTGAACCCCCTTGGAGAAGTTCAGATGAATAGTCTTCTTGACGCTATTGGGAGGAACCTGGGCGTACTCAATATCCAAAGAATCCATGATTTTTTCCTTTCTTACTGGAGACCCGAGCCAATGTGTACAGAAAGCACTTTCATGGACACAGCCACGTACAATGGAAGGCTCAACCTCACATACACGGGAAAAGTCTTTCGCATTGCGGGTACTGGCTCAACCCCACGTATGATGGGAAACCACTTCCTGACAAGGTGCAACACCTGTAGGATGCTCGAAATGCTTTCACTTTCCAGTAGTGGGGTGGGTAGGCGGTGCCCGCCTACGGTGACCATTCACCCAAAGCTGGATGTCTAGTCTTGATGACCACCAGTGGTGGTGCATCCGTTTATTACACTCTCCCCCTGCCGGAGGCGAGCGCCCCTACCGCATTGGGCAAGGGCGTACTCCATTAAGGAGCGTAGTTCAATAGTAGCACACTAGCTCTCAGGTGTGCAATCCTTGTGGGGTGTGTTTTTGGTTTTCTTTCCAGTGTTGAGGCACAGGCGGTTTTCCCAGTGTCCGTCGGGGTGGATGGGGTCTGCGGGGAGTTGAGGTGGGTGCGGCTGGGCTCCAGTTACCTTGTTGAGGAGGTTTTTCGTTCGGGTGCGGAGGGTCTTTTTCTTGGCGCTTCCTGTCTTGTGTAAGTGGAGCCAGGCGTGGGTGTCGTCGTCGTGGTACCAGGCGAGCATGGATTTGAGGAAGATGATTTCTTGGTCGTATAGCCTGCTGGCGTGGCGTGCCTTCTGGAGGGTGGGCTCGTAGGTTCTCTTGTTGAGGCGGTGTACTTGATGGACTGCGAGCCAGCCTGCTTGCTCGGCTTCATTTATTGCTCTGTGGTAGAGGTTTTCATGCATGTTTTCTACTCGGAAGCGTCGTAGGGCGATTTCTTTTTCGGGGTAGGTGCGGATGAATGCTTCGAACCATTCTTGGAATTTTAGTTCTTGGCGGAGGGTGGCGATTTTGATTGCTTGCCAATGGAGGTGTACGGATTGGGTGGCTAGTTTTTCGATTTCTTGGTTGTGGGTGTCGGCGCCGGTGGGGAGGGGGTGGGTGATTCCGATGGGGGTGAGGGGTGTGTGGTGGATGTTGAGGCGTTTGTATTCTGTCTCGTGGTCTTCGTGGAGTTGTTGTAGGTTTTCGAGGAGTTCTTCGATGGGGATGCGGCGGGTGCCTAGTTCGTGGAGGGCTTTTTTGTCTTGGTGTTTGTTGTAGATGTGTTCGCGGATGATGCAGTCTCGGAGGATTTGGCGGGAGAGGTGGTTTGCCTGGTTGTGGAGTTCTTCAAGTTTGGTGGAATCGTAGTGTCTGGTTTCGTAGTAGCTTTGCCGTAGGTGCATGGCGTGTGCGTGCATGAGGTTGGGGGTGATTTGGTATTCTCCGTATTTTGCTTTGGTGAACATGCCAGGGGTTCCTTTCGTCTCAAGGGTGGGTTTGTTGGTGGGTGAGTCGTGGGTGGTTTAGTGGGTGTGGGTTTTGAACCATCGTGCAAAACGAGCGAACAGGCTGTTGCTGGTAGGTCCAGGCTTAGGGTTAGTAATCTGCTCACCAATGCGGTTACTGAACACTTGCAGGCGCACATTGTCATTAGCGCACTCAGCAACAACGGTAGAACCTATCTCCCGCACCTCATCACACGGAGTGAGCAGACCCTGAACAGCTGAAACCAGACGAGCCATAAGCTCCCTACTCTGCTGAGCACGCACCACCATAAGCACGTCTGCGTCAATGGACGAATCAAACGACCTACCACCGCCTCCACGGTTACTACGAGCACCGCAATTAAGGGTATCAAAGTTCAGCGGGATACCAGAAAAAGTAAGAGCAGGCTGAAGAGGCAGAGCGGCGGCAAACCCCAACGTCGCCTCAGCAATACGAACTTCCATACCCAGCAGTTCAGCACACAAGATTCTATCAAGAACACTATGGCTAAGGTCTTCCACCCGAACAACCCGTATAACCTCAAACCCCCACTCACGGTAACTACGCATCGCCGACTGATACCCCTGCAACAACCCCTCAAACTCAGCAACACGCACCTTGGTCTCAGCAGGAGTGTGCTCAGGGTACATCACCGACCCACGCTCAGGCAGATACGCACACACATAATCCTTGAGCACACTCAGAATAAACCGCTCAGCCTTGGACGCTACATCCAACATCGCATACGGCTTCGACAAACTATCCGAATAACCAAAGAACCGACTCGAAAGCACCCGCTCAATACCAGCCAACAAACAAGACGCACGCATATGCAAATTCGCACGCACCACATGCTCCTGCATCCGCTCACTCAAAGCCGGGTCAATAGTCCAAACCATAAACATGTACAGACACCTTCCTATGTACTTGAAGCTAAGGGGCTAAACGTTAGCCGCCGGGGTATCCCAGAGTGGACGAGACACCACCCTGCAAGGACTGCTACCAGTCTAGCATCTTACCCCGCTAGAGGCGCTTGGATAACCGCCTGCTGGGTCACCTTATTTGTTACCCTATTTGCGAGGTCTCTTTAGGTGAGTGTGAGCGCTCGCTGGGCGGCTTATCTGTGGTTGGTAGGTTTTGGGGTTGTGTGCCCGTTTTGGGACGTGCTATGCTTTGAGGGTGCCTTCGTGTTTGATTGCACAGTATTTCCTTTCTAAGACATCTTGTATTTCATGAGGAATGTCCCTTGGTATCCCAATGGCGGGTTGCCAGGGGCTTCTTTGTATCTAGTGGCTGGTTTGGTATGCTTGGTGTATCGCCGTTGTACATCCTATGAGGTGGACTCGGTGCTCGAATTCTTGAATTAGTCTCTTTCACGGCGTTACCCCCTGTGCATCTGCTTGGAGGTGTCAGGGGGTTGTTGTGTATTGTTTTGCGGGGTGGATGGTTTGGTGGCTCTATGGGGCTGTGGAGGGGCTTAGGGGGTGGTTTTGGCGGTTTGGTTGCCACTGGTTTTCAGGGTTGCAGAAAAAAGGGGGTGAGAGTTTTTCTCTCACCCCCCCCTGTTGTGGGTTAGGCGGCGTACTTTGACATGGTTGCCTTGGTCTTGTTTGCGGCGGTCAGGTATTCGTCTGCACAGTCGATGAAGTAGCGGAGTCCGTCTGCATAGGCTTCGAAGGGGCGACTGGGTCCCTCTGCGATGAAGCTGTCCCAATCGCGCTTAGCGAGGAAGTTTGCCTCCGCCATGTAATCTGCAAGGCGTCCGTCAATCTTTTCGCTACGGAGCTTGGTCTTCAGACCGGAATCCTGAAGGAACATAACGCCGTGATACTTTGCCCAGTCGTTTACGAACTTCTTGGTGGCTTCCTTAAGTTCTTCACGTGCGTTGCCGATGTGTGCGTGGAAGTCCTTGTAGACCTTCTTGAGTTCGTCGGTGCTGGTCGGTGCGACGTAGGTGAAGTGTGCCATGATTGGCTCCTTTCGGTAAAGGTGGAAGCGGTCTGTAGCTTTCTTGAGGGGCTATCCCCTCGCTACATTTATATAGTACCACACTAAAAGCCACTCATGCAACACGGTTTGTTGTGAACCATGCTACAAGGTGGCTAGTGTCAGTATAAATGGGGCATGGAGCCTGTACCCCAGACTCTGTATGGGGCAGGCTCCATAGGTGCCCAGGAAGCTGACCCAGGCTCTCCAACCTACGCTTCCCGAATCTCCTTTAGCATGGAGCGCCCATCACGCAAAGCCTGAAACAAATCCTTGGTAATGGTAACCATGAATGCATCCAAACGCTCCATAAGGCGCTCATGCGTAGCTACAAGCCACTCTCGACGGTCACCCTCATGCGGAGCATGAATAGTGTCCACCATGCTCTTACCATAGTTACGCAGGCGCCTAACCAGAGGCAAAGCAACGTACAGACGGAACGCCTTAGCGTGAACACCCAAACCCTGAGCAAAGTCAGTAGCATCTTCAGGAGTCACCGACATAATCGTGCAACCCGCTACAAACTCAGGGTCGTTCACAATCCCTTCCAGCTTATTTGCCAGATGGTTCAGGATACGAGCTTCACGCTCAATGGTCTGAATGAGGTCAAGATTGGTGGAAGTCATTATAATCTCCTTCATAAGGTGGAAGTGGCATGTAGCTTTCTTGAAAGGATTCCCCCTCGCTACACTTATATAGTACCACACCAAAAACTATACATGCAACCCCAGTAGTGGTTTTTATACAAACAAAAAGCGCCTGCATGATGGTCATGCAAGCGCTCCTTGTGTTACTACTTTTCCTGCTGAGTCAGCCAATGCTTGTACTTGGTGAGCATTTCCTGTGCAGGAATGACTTCAAGGGACTTGAGGTGGAGTGTACCGAATGCTTCATGGCGGGCGTACGCTTCAACGCCTTCAGGGGTGAGGGGTAGCGGCTCTCGGTGTACTCGTAGCTTAGGCATGTACTCCCAGTCTTCATCATCAAGTTCTTCTACGGGTTTAATGGTGTAAACTTCGTAAACTTCGACGCTAGTTTCAGGGCTAATGGTTTCATTCCAATATTCGTACATGGGGGTAGTGGACGGGATTTCCTGGTGGTCAAGGGTTGCGAGCTGACCATACTCATTCCGATTTTCGCAGTAATTGTGCTGACTGGGTTGCGGGTTAGTCTGGAGGCTTTCGATAATGTCAGCAAGGGTGCCTACCCAGGTTTCATTTGTGGTGATTTCAGTACCACCACCCAGCCGGTCCGCGTCTCGCTTGAGGATGAGTGCGTACGCTTCCTGGTCATTGGCTTTGAGACGATGGATTTTTTCTTCGATAGTCTTGAGCTCCCACGGCTCAATTCCGGTGTAACAGGTGTAATCGGGGTTCATGGCGTGTTCCTTTGGTTGTAGGTGGTGTGGATTGAGCGTGCAGGCAAAAGCCCTGCACCCTCTAGATGTGTCTGCGGTTTATGCGATGGACTCGATGATAATGAGGGGTTCACCATCGGGGGTGTAGGAGGTTCTGGTGACCTTATAGGCAATGTCCAGTTCTTCTTCGCCAATGGTGGAGGTAACCTTGCAGGTACGGGGCTCCTTAACTGCCTGACGAGTGCCATTGATTAGAATCTCAGAAATGGTTGCAATGGTGCCCTCGTCACTCTTGGTAAAGGTAACCAGAGGGGTAGCGTCGAAGAATTTTTCATTCATACGCATTGTATCGAAGATGAAGTTGGTGAAGGGTGCGGCGGTTGAGTAGTCAATCCGAATCTCGGTCATGGTTCGTGTTTCCTTTCGGTAGGTGGTCTGTGTGGCTGGGTTATCTCCTAACCACACTTATATATTATCACACTTAGAATTGACTGTGCAAGTCTGGTTGTTTGGGTGGGTGTCCAGGTGCTTTCTGGGGCGGTGGCAGGGAAGCCCTGCTAGGCGCTCTCACCTAACAGGGCTTCCCTTAGTGCTTTACTACTCGCCCTCTACCTGAAAGTGGACGGTGATTTCGGTGCCGCCGGTCTTAGGGAAGGTGAAGCCGAAGATGTCGAATTCTCGACCTTCTGCCTCTCGCAGGTACTCGGTTGCTTCGTTGAAATCGCCCTGGAAGGTGCAAATCTTGAGAGAATTGATACCGTTGGTGATGGTTGCGTCAATCTGAAGCTCGTCATCGACCTCTGCCACCGAGTCAATCTTCAGCTTCGATTCCATGAGCCCGAACAGTTCCTTCTCGGTGGTGAACCCCTTGACAATGTTTGCAGGCAGTTCGACAATCTTGATGTCCATAATGTTCTCCTTCGTAAGGTGGTAGGTTCTTGTGGCTTTTATTGTTGGAACTTTTCATTCCCTCAACCACAATTACATAGTATCACACTGAAAACTATGTGTGCAACTCTTAGTGTTGCAAGTCCATAAAGAACTTATACGACTCAATAAGACCTGAGCCACCCGCCTCTGCCTTCAACAAGGAGCGGGAGCCCCGCTAGATGCTTACATCTATTGGGACTCCCGCTCTCACTCTCAGTTAGGGATACTGATTCGTTTTACAGGGTGTTACTGACCTTCACGGTGCAGACGCTCGGCTTCCTTCTGAATATTCTTGGAAGCGTTGAAGTCACGGTCAATGCTCGTACCGCAATGCTCGCACTTGTAGGTGCGGTCGGAGAGAGTCAAATCCTTACCCGGACGCTTACCACAATTACTGCACAGCTGAGACGAAGGGAAGAATCGGTCAATCGACTGAATCACAGCGCCATGCCACGGAGCCTTGTACTCCAGCTGGCGACGGAACGTTGCCGGGGCAACATCCAACACCTCTCGGTTCAAGCCGGACTTCTGAGCAACATTCTTACCGGGATTCTCGATGGTGCCTGCGGCAGAAGCGGTCATGCCGGACACGTTCAAGTCCTCAATGCCAATCAGTGCGTAGTTGGTCACAAGGAACTTGCTCAGCTGGTCGGTGTAGCTCTTACGGTGCAGGGACTGCTTATGCAGGGCAACGCCTAGCTTCTGACGAGCACGGCGGCGGTTATTGGAACCCTTCTTCTTCTGCTGGAGCTCCTGCTGAAGCTTAGTGATACGCTTAGCGTCCTTCTGCTTCCAGCGAGGGTTTACCACCAGCGGAGTGTTCTCATCCACGAAGGAAATTTCTGAGCTCTCATGAATCTTGTTCGGGGCATCCTGGTCAGACAAAGCCGCCATGACCTTGACGCCGTAATCGACACCTACGGAACCGTTGCGGAGCTGACGCTTCGTGGGTTCTGCTACAGGCTTCTGCATCTCCACAAGGAAAGACACGTACCAGTACTTACTGCTCCCCTGGGAAACGGTGAAGGACTTGAGGATGCCACCATTGCGAATCTCGTTCATCATCTCACGGGTATTTCCGTGTACCTTGAACACGCCCAGATGTGCCAGGCGCACATGCGTGTAATCCAGGATGCGGGGCTTAATCTGACCCCTGGTACGAGGGTTAGGTACCTTGTTGATGCGCTCTCGTTCCATTACCTTATCCTGGATGAGACGGTACATCGGTTCGGTGTTCAGGTACAGCTCACCGTAGCCGCCCATAGTTGAGCCCATCGCCGGAATCGTAAACGAGTCATTGTTCGCATCACGGCTCTTAAACTTCGGCTTGCCCATGCGCTTACCGGAACGCTCACCCTTGATGGAACTGAAGAAGTTATCCGTTGCCGAGCCAGATGCCTGAAGACCTGAGACGAGTACACGGCGGTTGATGTTATGGAGCCACGGGGTTCCTTCTTCGCCCCACACCTCGGCAGGGTCTGCTCCGTTCTCGATTGCCTTTGCCGCTTCACGGTGACGCTTAATCTCCGGCGTCATAATCTGCGTGTCATAAGCCATTGCAGACATGGTCTTGTACTTGGGGTTCTCCTTGGCGAGAATCTTGAGTTCCTTGTTGGCTTCCTTCCTGCTGACGCCTTCGGCTTCACGCTCAGCGATGTACTCTTCACGGTTCTGCTGAACCTTTGCGTTGTATGCAGTCATTGCATTGCACATGAAGCGTGCGGCGCCACCGTCACGAGCGAGGTTCTTCGCCTGTTGCTTATTCGGTGCGAGACGGAACTTGAAGCCCTTGTGGATGGTGACCATCGGCTTAGGGGTTTCGATAATGTTTTCAGACATGGATGTTTCCTTGTAACTTCGGTAATTAGTGATGATTTTTGCACCCCATATTAGGGTGCCTTGGAGTATTCCGAATGGGCTCCGCCGGGTGCAGTAATATTGCATCCACGGGCGGATAGGCGGTGCCCGCCTATGGTGACCCGGCGCTCATGATGAACACCTGGTCTTGATACCCCTTTGCGGGGTATCCGTTTATGATGCTCTCCCCCTGCCAGGGGTGAGCTTTTCTGTATCTGTTACTTCTGGTACGGGGTGTCTTGAATGAGGGCTACCGGATAGGTGTAGTCCTTCTTCGCCCAGATGCGCAGAACCTTGTAGGTACCTTCATCGCAGGTCTTGTCTTCCAGCCGCTCACCGGGAAAAAGGTTTACATACGCTCCGCGGAAATCGTAGAAAACCTGCTGGATGTAACCTTCACTATCGAGTCGCACATCTGCACATCGTGCCTGAGTGAGGCGGTAGTTCTCCATCGTGCCAATCTGAAGCTTGAGCTGACATTCACTGTCGTGAGTGACAGACGCGTAAGCTTCTGCAACATCTTCGAGGGTGTTCACGTCACCCTTCTCAAGCAGAGAGGCAGTCTTGGTGCACTGCTCTGCGATGTCTTCGGGTGACCAATAAGTCACAACCTGAGCTTTCACAGCTTTCCTTTCTCGGTACATCTTGTGCATAAATAGTACCACACTAAAGCCTATATTCGCTAGTTATGATGTGGGGGTAAAACATTAGGGTATCCCCCTGTACGTGCTGTAGAGGGGGATACCCTAGTGTTCCTGTATGTCGCCTACTCCTTGACCGGCTTCACTCCAATAAAGATAGTGGCGCCATGTCGATAGATTTTCTGAAACTTTGTGGAGTCAAGCTTTTCTCTGCCATACCTTCGACGTAATTTATCGGCAATGTCCCATGTCCAGCTTCTAGGCTCTGCATGAAGCATTCCATAGATGAACGAATAGTCCCCCTCAAGGGGTAATTTAATTGGCAAGCCGTCCGTCCGGGAAAACACTGCCCTGAAAGTCCTGGAGTCTTCTTCAGTGTGATAGATTCCCATGCTGAGCTGACCCTCACGGTAAGTCTCAGCAATCACCTCAGCGCGAGACTCATTTTTGAAGGAAATTTTGAAAAACTCGAAACCTTCCTCGACGGGGTCTGGTGGCGGCGGGTTCTCATTGTAGTACACCTGCATGCCATTCGAAACACCCGCACCTGCCTCAGAGCCATTACGGACAGTAGAGGCGGCACGAGCCGCAATCTCCGCTACACGCTCAAGCAACAGCGCCTGCTTCTCACGCGAGGCGCTTAGCGCTTCCTCCTCCGGTTGGGTGACGGCAGGTTTTTCTGCCTCGTGGAGTGATACTACATCTCGGAGTGTGTCTTGTAGCTCTGAAAGCTCTTTAGAGTATCCATTACCCAGAGCACCCTTTTTACGGGTGAGGGGGTTTTTGATTTTCAATTCAGGAACCTTTCTGTCTATATGAGGTAGTGCTGAAAGTAGCTCGGCTGATGGTGCACATAGGCTCATCCACACATGCATGGTGTAAATGGTGGTGAAGCCCTTGACGATGGGCTCAACCCCACGTGTATGGGGGGCTCCCGGCGAGTAGGAATACTATCCACAATTGCCTAGAGCTCTTTCAATTTTCCCGTGGGGCGAGTAGACAGTGCCTGTCTACGGTAACCTTTGCACCCAATAATGGATGTTCGGGTCTTGATACCCTACCCGGTTGGGTGGGGTGTCCGTTTATGATGCTCTCCCCCAGCCGGAGGCGAGCTAACTGAGTGGTGGGGCATGGTGCTTATTCTCGGAAGGCGTCACTGCAAATATGTGCTCGCGTCTCTTCTCGGGTTGTGCAGGACTTGAGCACTTCGCGGGTGGAGACGCTGACTAGGATATTGTCGAAGGAATCTCGGTTCTCCCAGTGGTCGTGGTTTCCCGTCGGGAGTACGTCGGGTACCTTTTTACAGGTGACCCAGCACATTCTGCGGAAGGTGCCTCGGATAATTTCACGACCAACACGTAGGGCGATGTTGAGGCGCCGCTTGGATTCGTGCGTGGGTGCGGTGGCGAACTCGTCATCAACGATTTCACCCAGGGTGCAGTACCACCAGAAATCAAGGTAATCTGCTGTCTCCCACAAATCGTGCACGTGCAGGTATAGGTCTTCCAGCTTGCACAGGATGTTGAATCGGACAGTCACGTCTTGGTCTGCATCAGCCGAAGGGCACACAAGGGTGTCAAAGAACGCACCCCAGAGCCGTGATTCCAAATCAGTAGCCATGCCCTGTAGTCGAACCAGACCAGCCTCACGAGACAGTACCTTACCGACCAGAGAGAGAACCCTGCGAGCCAGGCGGCGACGACCACCACCCACAGGAACATGCACGCCCGCACCCTCGGTGAGGTCACTGTAGACGCTCTCACCTAGCTCAAGACGGCGCCGCACGTACTCTAAAGTAGCGCCCGCATTTTCAATCGTCTCGCTAACATATTCTTTCTTGCCGATGAAAGTACCGTGGTGGTTCACTGTGGATGCTAGGGCGCGGTGAGTCTTCATCAAATCTCGACCACACTTACCAGCAATAAGAACAGTCAGACGCGCACGGCGAAGAGACGCCTCACTCAGCATGGCGCTTCGTGAGCACACAACGCCCAGCGTGTCAGCATGCAACCGCAGAGCACGGAAGCTCAGCTCAATACACTCCCGAATCAGGACAGGTACAGGCATGATAGGCGAAAGAGCCTCACTATCAGAGGCAAAGATGGAATCAGTAATAGCTACTGGTACTTGCATAAGAATCTTTCCTTTACGGAATGAACACGGAAACTAAGCGGTAAATCAAAACCTGCAACAGGGGCACAAGACTATCCCCGTATCTGGGGGGAGGGTCGGTATTGAAGGTGTCTAAGGATAGG